>MDTD01153625.1_pt1 | contig 36040 bp, 32 predicted proteins | sample 811221 | NCBI WGS metagenome assembly MDTD01 (sample SAMN05326646, study PRJNA326480) | marine metagenome | isolation source: seawater | place: Pacific Ocean: South West | collected 2011
CCTTCACTCCAAACTACGTTTCCGTTTTCATCAGTAATCTCCATATAGATTTCACTCGCATAGTTGTCAGTTAATAAAACTACTGTAACTTCAGCTTGAGTTTGACCTGAGCTAAAACTATAATATTCTGTCATAGAGTTATCAGCACTATTAGCATCATTACTTGTAATAACAATTTCTATACTTTCCGTATCAATTGTTAAATTTCCAAAATTAATGGTTGTTGTCTCATACACATTTAAATTTCCGTTAAATGTTTCAGAGGCAATAGTTTGACCATTTGCTGTAACTTCAACAGAGAATTGTGTTAAATTAGTTGTTCCCATATTTTGCACAACAACAGATAGGTTACCACTAGCGCTTGCTTCGCATCCAGAGGATTCAATTGTAGATTGTAAATTTAATATTGCTGCATTGGTGCCTTCACTAGGTTGTAAGCAATTTGCAAGACCAGCATAATGATTAGACGCACTTAGCTGTCCCGACTCAGATAAAATTCTGTTAGGGCATATTGTGTATATTATAGGCCAATATGGTAATTCATATAAGTCAGCAATGTTATCATCATTGATGATTGGGAATTGTATTTCGCCAGCACCATTGGGGTTAAGCCAATTTCCATAGTTGCTATTTTCTAGTTCACTCAGAGCTGTTCCAGCATCTCCCTCGAACCATAATATCATAACATCATCAGTAGTGTTTGCACTAACTCCTGGCTCTCCTGCAGGACCATGGTTTTCCCAGATTTCTTCAAAAGTTCCTCCAGTATGATAATTCCAACAGGGCCCGCACCATGTGGCGCTAATATCAAGAATAACAGTATATCCTTCATCTAAATAATCATAAAGTCTATGTGTATTTCCATTTACATCAGTTGTAGTAAAGTCAGGTGCTACACTACCATCAGGAAGTTGAGCTGTTGCAATAGATGAAATAGTTAATGTCAGGGCTAAAGCAAAAATTTTAATAAAATTATTCATAAATGTATTTTTTTAAGATAAGCAAATTTAATAAATTTAATGTTAATTATAATGTTCTATTACATATTTTGTATTAATAATGTCTAATGATAATTAAAATTTCAACAATTTAAAATCATCTTTCTAATCAACATTCCTCCTCAAAATTCTAAATCTAGTATAATCTAATTTTACTATCTTTGTTTAATCTAAAAATAAATTATAATGAAAAATTTTATTCTTATATCAACATTTTTTTCTTCACTAACTGTGTATTCTCAAAGTATAAGTGTTGAGGCTCATGAACATTACGTTAATCCCAATTGTTGTATGACAATGCTAGATGATATAGGAACCGAAATTACTGTAAGTAATTTAACTAATTCTACTGTAGATATAAAAGTATCTAGAGAGGTTATTTCATCGACACCAGGTACAATAAATTATTTTTGTTGGACTGCTTGTTATGGCTCGCAAACTAGTGTATCTCCGCAATCTAAAAGTTTTGCTCCTCAACAGGTTGATTCAATTAGTTTTCAAGTTCATTTTGACAATCTCGGATTAGAACCAGCAACTGCATCAATAAGATATTGTGCATTCATTGAATCAGATCCTTCTGATTCTTCTTGTACTATTGTTAACTATTCTGTTAATCAAACGACTTCTTTAACAGAAAACTCTATTTCTTCATCCTTTTCAGATTTTCATCCAAATCCTACGTCAACAATTTCTTTTTTAGAATATAATTTGAATTATCCTGATAAAGCTGAAATTATATTAACCGATATCTTAGGTAATGTAATTCGAAATGAAAATTTTTTTGGTAAAAGCGGAATATTAAGCTTTGATTTAAGTGATACTAAAAATGGATTATATTTCGCTAATATTCTTGTAAATGGAGAGTTAAAATCTATTAAAAGACTAATTATAAGTAAATAATTTGCACAAATATAATTTTAAGACCGGCCTTAGCGCCGGTTTTTTTTGTTTAATTTTACAATCTTATTCTTATAAAATTTATGTCCAAAAGAAGAAAGCAAGAGTCACTCGATTATCATAAATTAGTTAGACCTGGTAAAATAGAAGTAGTTCCTACTAAAAGCCATAGTTCTCAACGTGATTTATCTTTAGCTTATTCTCCAGGAGTTGCTGAGCCTTGTATAAAAATTAGTGAGAAAAAAGATGATGTGTACGAGTATACTGCTAAAAGTAATTTAGTTGCAGTAATTACCAATGGTACAGCAGTTCTTGGTTTAGGAGATATAGGTCCCGAAGCTTCTAAGCCTGTTATGGAAGGAAAAGGGTTATTATTTAAAATTTTTGCCGATATAGATGTTTTTGATATTGAAGTTGATGCTTCAGATGTAGATAAATTTGTTGAGGTTGTTAAATCAATTTCTCCAACTTTTGGTGGAATTAATTTAGAAGATATTAAAGCGCCTGAATGTTTTGAGATAGAAAAACGTCTAAAAGATGAGTTAGACATTCCAATTATGCATGATGATCAACACGGAACGGCTATAATTTCTGCAGCTGCACTTTTAAATGCCTTAGAGTTAGCACAAAAAAAAATAGATAATATTGAAATTGTTATAAATGGAGCAGGAGCTGCTGCAATGTCATGTGCTAAATTATATATTTCCCTTGGTGCTAAAAAGCGTAATATTACTATGTTAGATAGTAAAGGTGTTATTAATAATTGTAGGAAAAATTTGTCTGATGAAAAAGCTTTTTTTGTAACTGATAAAAATATAACAACAATTGAAGAGGCAATTAGTGGAGCTGATTTTTTTTTAGGACTTTCATCTGGAAATATTGTTTCAAAAGATATGATTAGATCTATGGCAGACAAGCCAATTGTTTTTGCATTAGCAAATCCAGATCCTGAAATATCTTATAATGACGCTATTTCAGCTAGAAAAGATATTATAATGGCTACTGGCCGTTCTGATCATCCAAATCAGGTTAACAATGTACTAGGATTTCCATATATATTTAGAGGTGCTTTAGATGTTAGAGCAACTTGTATTAATGAAGCAATGAAATTAGCAGCAGTTAGAAGCATTGCAGAATTAACTAAAGAAGTAGTTCCAGATACAGTAAATTTAGCGTACGGAGAGAAAGTTATAACATTTGGCCCCGAATATATTATTCCTAAACCATTAGATAGTAGATTAATTTCAGTTGTTGCTCCGGCTGTTGCAAAAGCTGCTATAGAATCTGGAGTTTCTCAAATAAAAATTTCCGATTTTGATGCTTATGCCCAAGAATTGAATAAAAGATTAGGTTTAGACAATAAATTAGTTAGAAGAATTACAACACAAGCAAAAAGACAACCTAAGCGTGTTGTTTTTGCCGAATCGGAACATTATAAAATTTTAAAAGCTGCTCAAGAAGTAAAAGATGAAGGAATTGCTATACCGATATTACTTGGTAGAGAGGCTAAAATTAAACAACTTATTAAAGATAATGCATTAGATTTAGATGATGTTAAAATTATTGATCCAAAAAGTAGTGAACAAGCTGCAATTAGGGATCAATTTGGAGGTATTCTTTTTGAAAAACGTAAACGAAAAGGAATGACATTAACTGAGGCACAAAAGCTAATGAGAGAAAGAAATTATTTTGGCTTAATGATGGTTGAACAAGATATGGCTGATGCTTTTATTTCTGGAATTAGTAGAAATTATCCTGTTACTTTACGCCCTGCTTTAAAAATTATTGGAACAGAAGAAGGTGTTGATAGGGTTGCCGGAATGTTTATTTTAAATACTAAGAAAGGAACTTTATTTTTAGCAGATACCACTATAAATATAAATCCTTCATCCAGAGAGTTAGCAAATATTGCTATGCTTACTGCTAAAGCAGTTCGCAGATTAAATGTTGTGCCAAGAATTGCCCTCTTGTCTTATTCGAACTTTGGCTCGTCTTTAAATTCAAATGTAGTTAGAATAACAGAAGCATTAAAAATAATTAAAGAAACAGAACCAAATCTTGTTGTTGATGGTGAAATACAAGCAGATTTTGCTTTAAATAAAGAAAAAAGAGAACAAATTTTTCCGTTTTCTAATCTTAAACAGAATGCTAATACACTTATTTTTCCAAATTTAGAATCTGGAAATATCGCATATAAATTAATGCAGGAATTTGATGATGTTGAAGCTATTGGTCCAATTTTAATTGGTATGAAAAAACCGGTTCATATATTACAACTTGGTTGTTCTGTTCGTGAAATTGTGAATATGGTAACTATTGCAGTAATTGATGCTCAAACTAAAAGAAAATGATTACACACATTAAAGGAAAATTAATTGAAAAAAACCCTTCTTTTGTTATAATTGATTGCAATGGGGTTGGTTATTTATTAAGAATATCATTACAAACTTTTTCTAAATTAGCCGATGACGAGCAATGTATGCTTTTTAGTCATCTTGCAATTAAAGAAGATTCACACACACTTTATGGATTTTTTGATAAAAATGAGCGTGATTTATTTCGCCAACTTATTTCTGTTTCTGGTGTAGGTCCTAACACTGCGCAAATGATTTTATCTTCGTTAACACCTCAAGAAATTCAACAATCCATTCTTACGGAAAATGTAATTGTTCTAAAAGGGGTTAAAGGAATCGGTGGAAAAACAGCTCAACGTATAATACTTGATTTAAAAGATAAAATTGCTAAAATAGAAATAACTACAAATTCATCAATAAATTCATACAATACTATTCGAGAAGAAGCGTTATCGGCATTAGCAATGCTTGGTTTTTCTAAAAGTAGTATGGAAAAATTCGTTGATAATGTGCTACAAAATGATAGTAATGTTGAAATCGAAGAATTGGTTAAACGTGTACTTAAAAAAATGTAGAGACATTTCTCTATCATAATGATTTAAATAGTGTTTTGCAATAGGGCAATATATAGAATTTTAATTTACTTCTTTGTTTTCTTTTTGATAGTAAGCAATTCTTCATATTCTCAATCAAAAAGCGACAGTCTTACATTTCAATTACCTGAATGGAATGCATGGGATAATCCTTTAGTTTTACCATTAAGTGGTCTTTATCTTAATTTGCCTTCAAATTTACAGCCAAAGTTTGAATATGATGCTGAAACAAAGCTATATAGCTTAGAAAATAACATAGCTGGATTTAGAATTACAAACCCTACATATTTTAGTACTGAAGAATATGAAAATTATTTTTCTAAGCTTTCAATTTTAGATTATTGGAAAGTAAAAACTTCAAACCCTTCTATTAACGGTCAAAATATTAATAAAGGACCATTAAGTATAGATATTGGCGGAGAAATTTTTGATAAAATTTTTGGAAACAGTACAGTAGATATTAGGCCTCAAGGTTCTGCTGAACTTATATTTTCTGTTAAACACAATAAGACTGAAAATAATGCCTTGCCAATTGACAAACAAAGTAACACAACATTTGATTTTAAGCAAAAAATACAAATGAATGTTATTGGTAAAATTGGCAATAAACTTCAACTTAATACAAATTATAACACTGAAGCAATATTTGATTTTGATAACAAAATAAAGCTTGAATATGAAGGAGATGAAGATGAAATAATAAAAAAAATAGAAATTGGTAATGTTGGATTACCATTGAACGGAACCTTAATTTCTGGAAGTCAAAGCTTACTTGGTCTAAAAACACAACTACAATTTGGAAGAGCGACAGTAACTACTGTTTTTTCTCAGCAGAAGAGTAATTCTAAAGTAATAGATGTTGAAGGTGGTGCTCAAACAACTGATTTTGATATTTATGCAGATCAGTACGAAACTAATAAGCATTTTTTTCTATCACATTACTTTAAATCTAGATATAATGATGCTATGTCTCAGTTGCCATTTATTAATTCTCCAGTAAATATTACTAAAATTGAAGTTTGGGTAACGAATAAAACTGGAACTGTTGACGACACAAGAAATATATTAGCTTTTCTAGATTTAGGAGAATCTCAAAATGATATGTTTAATACTTTGTTATTTTCTGATAATGCCGATTTTTCTTTTCCTGATAATGATAATAATACATTATATCAACAGATGCTTTCTGAAGGTGAGCCATTAAGAAGTATAAATCAGGTAAATAGTATTTTTGACCAAGCTTCCTATCCAAATTTTTTAGGATCTCAAGATTATGAAAAATTGGAGCGAGCAAGATTATTATCGCCAACAGAATATACTTTTGATCCTCAATTAGGATATGTTTCGCTAAATAGTGTTATTGGACCAGACGAGGTTCTTGCAGTAGCTTTTCAATATACTGTAGGTAATGAATTGTATCAAGTAGGTGAGTTTACTTCTAATGGACCTCCAGCTCCTAGTTCATTATATGTGAAATTATTGAAAAATTTAAGTTTTTCACCGCAACTTCCCAATTGGGACTTAATGATGAAAAATATTTATTCTTTGGGGGCATATAACATTAGTTCTCAAGAGTTTTATCTTGATGTAGTTTTTGAAAACACTAGAGATAATGGTACAATAACTAATTATATTCCTGAAGAAGGCTTGATAAACAAACCTATCATCAATCTTTTAAGATTTGATCAATTAAATGCTCAACAAGAAAGAAAGCCAGATGGCATTTTTGACTTTTTACCTGGAATTACAATAATAACTAGTAATGGAAAAATAATTTTCCCTGTCAGAGAACCATTTGGAGAAGATTTAAGACAAAAATTTAATAATAACGAGATAGCTAATAATTATATTTATGACATTCTTTATGACTCTACTTTAACTATAGCTCAACAATTCCCTGAATATAATAAATTTAGAATCAAAGGAAGTTATCAATCTGAATCAGGATCTGAGATATATTTAGGTGTTTTTTCAATTGAACAAGGTTCAGTTGTTGTAACAGCCGGGGGCCTACGTCTTGAAGAAGGAACAGACTTTACCGTTAATTATTCAATGGGGAAAGTTAATATTATTAATGAAGGCATTTTAATGTCAGGTACGCCCATTAGAATTTCTGTTGAAAGTAATACTTTTGGATTACAACAAAAAACTTTAGTTGGTGCACATGTAGATTATCTTGTTTCTGATAATTTTATGCTTGGTGGCACAATTCTTAACTTAACAGAAAAGCCTTATACAAAGAAAGTAAATTCTGGTGATGAACCTATTTCTAATACTATATGGGGTTTGGATGGAACATATAGAAGAGAATCAAATTTCTTGACTAAAATTGTTGACTTTTTACCCCTTATAGAAACTAAGGAAAGGTCTGTTCTTACATTAGAAGGTGAGTTTGCACACCTTATTCCAGGTCATCAAAGAGCTATTGGGGAAAGTGGAACAGCTTACATAGATGATTTTGAAGCAAGTAGTACGGGAATAGATATTAAATCTCCTGGTTCGTGGTTTTTAGCTAGCTTGCCTAATGATCCAAATTTATTTCCCGAATCTGCATTGCCTAATCAAAGTCCAAGACTTGGAAATTTAAATTCTGGAGCAAATAGAGCGTTATTATCTTGGTATAATATAGACCCTACATTTTACAGGAACACTAGTAATACACCTGATCATATTGCTAATGATGATATTCAGCGTTCAAATCATAGTGTAAGAGAAGTGCTTGAAAAAGAAGTATTTCCTAACAGGGACCCTCAGTATGCTACGCAAGTTTCAAATTTACCTGTTTTTAACTTGTATTATAATCCATTTAAAAGAGGACCTTATAATTTTGACACACAAAACATCACTACTTCAGGATTATTGCTAAATCCTGAAGATAGATGGTCTGGTATAATGCGTAAACTAGAAACTACCGATTTTGAACTTCAAAATATTGAGTTTATTGAGTTTTGGATTATGGATCCTTTTAATGATGATTCAGAAAATCAATCGGGAGGAAATTTAATTTTAAATTTAGGTAATGTTTCAGAAGATGTTCTAAAAGATGGATTTAAAAGTTTTGAAAATGGATTACCTTCATCTGAATTGCTTGAAAATATAGATGAAGAAAGTAGTGTATGGGGTCGTATGCCTACAACATTTGCTTTAACTAATTCATTTGATATAGATGCTGAATCACGTCAATTTCAAGATGTTGGTCTTGATGGACTTAGAGATATAGACGAGCGTATATTTTTTGATACTTCTTACGTTCAAAAAATTGAAAATATCTATGGCATTGATAGCGATGCTTATAATTTGGCAATTTCAGATCCATCTTCTGATAATTATCAATATTTTTTGGGAGATGACTTAGATGATGAAGGTGCATCAATTTTAAAAAGATATGAGTATTTTTCTGGAATTGATGGAAACTCAGCAATACCTAATCCTACTCCTACAATGTCTACATCAATTCCCAATACAGAGGATATAAATTTTGATAATACGCTAAATGAATCAGAGAGTTACTATCATTATAATATTCCTTTGTTTCCAGAAATGAAAATTGGAGATAGCTATATAACAGATATACAAGAGACTGAGGTTAATACTCCAACAGGAGATAGATTAATTAAGTGGTATCAGTTCAAAATTCCTGTTCAACAACCTGATAAAATAGTTGGTGCAATTCGTGATTTTAAGTCAATTAGATTTATTCGTATGATTCTTAAAGATTTTGACGAACCAATTGTTATGCGTTTCGCAACACTTGAATTAGTTCGAGGTGAATGGAGACGTTATAACTTTAGCTTAAAAACTGAAGGTGAATACGTTCCAAATGATAATGCAAGTAATACTACATTTGATGTTTCTGTAGTGAACATTGAAGAAAATGCCGATAAAACTCCTGTTCCTTATGTACTACCTCCAGGTATTGAACAAGAAGTGGATAATACAACAACATATATAAGAAGGCAAAATGAACAATCGTTAGTTCTTAAAGTTTGCGATTTAGAAGATGGTGATTCAAGGGCTGCATATAAAACCTTTAATAATGATTTTAGAACATATAAGCGTTTGAAAATGTATGTGCATGCTGAAGCAACTGGTGAAATTGAGTCTTCACTTCAAGACGGAGATTTGTCATTGTTCATAAGATTAGGTACTGATTTTAATGATAATTATTATGAGTATGAAATACCTCTAAAAGTTACTCCGTGGGGTGTATCAAGAATTGATGACCAAATTATATGGCCAATTGAGAATGAATTGAATATTACATTTGAACAATTGCTTATTGCTAAGCAGGAGAGAAATAAATCAATTAAAGATGGAATTCATTCTAGTTCAACTGATCCTTTTTCTGGATCAGATAAACAAATTACCATTGTTGGAAATCCAAATATTAGTATGATTAAAACTATTATGTTAGGAGTTAGAAATCCTAGAAAAGGCGGTCCAAATTCTAATGTTAATGATGATGGGTCTTCTAAATGTGGTGAAATTTGGTTAAATGAATTACGTCTAACAGACTTTGATGAAACGGGAGGATATGCCGCCAATGGACGTGTAAATGTTAGATTAGCTGACTTTGCAAATGTTAATCTTTCTGGTAGCTTGAGTACTGTAGGTTTTGGCTCAATAGAAGAAAGTCTTACAGCAAGACAAAAACATGATGCATATCAATATGATTTTTCATCAACTTTTGCTTTAGGTAATTTTTTTGGAGAAAAAGCCTCAATAAAGATCCCTATGTATGTTGGTATTTCTCAAGCTCTACAAAACCCTCAATATAATCCATTAGATCCTGATATAACTTTAAAAGCTTCTTTAGATGAGTTAGAATCTAAACAAGAAAAAGAAGATTTAAAAGACATAGCGCAGGAACTAACAAAAAGAAAGTCTATTAACTTTTCTAATATTCGAAAAAACAAATCATCTTCTAATAACAGCAAAAGTAAAATATATGATATAGAAAATTTATCCGCATCATTTTCAAGAAATGAAACCTTTTCTAGTAATGTGAATTTAAAGGAACGAAAAACTATTAGTACTAAAGCTTCTTTAAATTATACTTATTCAGCTAAGCCTAAAATGATAAAACCCTTTCAAAAAGTAAAACTTTTCAAGAAAAAATACTTTGCTTTATTAAAGGATTTTAATTTTTATACATTACCAAAGTCTATAGCATTTCAGACAGATTTTGATAGATATTTCAATAAGACTCAATTTAGAAATATAAACAATCCTGAATTCATACTGCCGCCATATTATAATAAAGCATTTGTTTGGAATAGAAATTATAGTATTAAATATGACCTTACACGAACTTTAAAAACAGAATTTAAAGTCCGTAACTCGGCTAGTATTGATGAACCTGAGGGAGAACTAATAAAAACTGATCCCCTATTTAAAGTTAAAAGAGATTCTATATGGAATAATATCTTGAATTTCGGAAGACCAACTTTATATCATCATTCATTAAATGCTAGCTACAATGTTCCTTTAAATAAATTTCCTTTAACCTCTTGGATAAGCTTAAATACTAAATATGTTGCTAATTATGATTGGTTAGCTTCCCCATTAAGCTTACAAAGTCTTGGAAATACTATTCAAAATAGTAATAATAAACAATTAAACTCAACATTTAATTTTGGGCAGCTGTATAATAAGTTGCCATTTCTTAAGAAGCTTAACAGCAGTGGATCAAATAGTAGAGGAAGATCTAGGGGTTCTTCTAGAGATTCTTTTAGTTTGCCAAATGAGCCGAGTGACACAATTAAAGTTTCATTCAAAGATATAGTTAATACATTTTTAAGAACAACTTTGTTAGTTAAAAATTTATCTGTTTCATATAGACAAAATCAGGGTGTTGTGTTACCAGGCTTTAATAAAAAGCCTCATTTTTTTGGACAAGATTGGGACGCAATGGCCCCAGGAATACCATTTGTTTTAGGAAGTCAAAATATTGATATAAGAGAATTAAGCTCACAAGGTGGTTGGTTAACCTCAAATACTAACTTGAATCAATTTTTTAGAATGACAAATAGTGAGACTATCAATTTAAGGGGAACACTTGAGCCAATTAAAGGATTTAGAATTGAACTTACTGCAAATAGAGTTAAAACTAACAATAGCGAAGAGATTTACAGATTTGATTCAGAGGAAGGTTATTATAATTCTTTTAATACTATAGAAAATGGTAGTCATAGTATTTCTTTTATTAGTTGGAACTCTGCTTTTATAAAAGATAATGATAATTTTTCCAACGCGACATTTCAGGAATTTAGACAAAATAGAGAAATAATTGCAAGTAGACTTGCTGATGCTAACCCTTATGACAATAGTATTGTAGACAGCACAGGATATCCATTGGGTTACCAAAGTACTTCTCAAGAGGTGTTAATTCCATCTTTTTTAGCTGCTTATTCTGGTAAAAATCCTTCATCTGTAAAGCTTAATAATTTTCCAAATATTCCTTTGCCAAATTGGCGAATTAATTTTGATGGATTACGAAATGTAAAGTTCATTAAAAAATTTATGAATAACATTATTTTGAGTCATTCATATCAATCAACTTATAGTGTAGGAAATTATGTTACTAGTCTAGATTATGAGGCTGGCTTCGATGAATGGCCTAATATTATTAACGATGCTAATTTAAATTATTTCAATAAGTATGAAATTAATCAAGTTACTTTGAGAGAGAGTTTGAATCCATTATTTAAGATTGACATGACTTTCAAAAATAGTGTTACTGCCCGTTTAGAAATTAAAAAAGAAAGAACATTAACATTAGGTTTAAGCAATAATCAACTAACTGACCGTTCATCTAATGAATGGATTGTAGGAACAGGTTATAGAATTAAAGAATTAGCATTTAATGTAAGAGCTGCGGGTAGACAGAGAAAAATAAGTTCAGATTTAGATCTAAAATTAGATTTTTCTGTTAGAAGTAACCAAGTAGTTATTAGAAAAATAGAAGAAAATCAGGAAGAAATAACTGGAGGGAATAGTGTTATTACATTAAAATTTACTGCAGATTATGTTGTTAGTAGTCAATTTAATTTAAGATTATTTTATGATAAGGTTATGACTAATCCTTATGTTTCTAATACTTTTCCATCAGCAATAACAAATGCTGGATTTAGTGTTCGATTCACTTTAGCACAATAGATTTAATTTAAACTTTAATTGTATTTTTGTTAAAATAAAAATAATAAAATATGAGTATTCCAGAAGAGTTAAAATATACTAATGATCACGAATGGGTACGAATTGAAGGAGATAATGCAATTATTGGTATTACAGATTTCGCTCAAGGTGAGTTAGGAGATATAGTATTCGTAGAAGTTGAGACTGAAGGTGAAGTCCTTGAAAAGGAAGAGGTGTTCGGCTCAGTGGAAGCAGTAAAAACAGTATCTGACCTATTTATGCCAATAAGTGGGGAGGTTGTTTCATTTAATTCAGAATTACTAAATTCTCCTGAAATTGTCAATACTGATCCTTACGGAGAAGGATGGATAATTCGTGTTAAGCTTTCTCAAGCTTCTGATGTTGATAGATTATTAACAGCAGATCAATACAAGGCTTTGATTAGCTAAATGCGATTTACTATTGCCATAATTTGGGTAATAATAATTGCTTTTTTACATTTTGTTCCATCTTCAAGTGTACCTGATTTTTCCTTAACATTTTTTTTCATTTAGATAAATTGATACATGTCATTTTATTTATGTTTGGGGTATATTTTTTTGCAATTACTTATGAAGAAAAGCAAAAAAAATATGTTTTTGTGTCCAATAATTATATCATTTGTTTTGTATGGAGGGTTTTTAGAATTTATGCAGGGTATTATTTTTGAAAATAGAATTTCAGACATATATGATTTTATCGCAGATATAATTGGTGTTTTTATTGGTGTTTTTATTTTTATTAAATTTCCTTCAGGTGTACCAGTAAATTATATTAAAAAAGATTAAATTTGCTTAAGTAATTCAATTTTATGCAATCAAAAAAGAATCCAAAAGTAGATTTAGAGAAGAAAAGAGGTTTGTTTATGCAAATCGGTCTAGTTTTATCTTTACTAATTGTTTTAGGAGCTTTTGAATATAGGACTTATGAAAAAGTCGTTGCATCTTTAGGCGATTTAGTTTTAGACGCAGAATTTGAGGAGGAGATAGAAAATACATTTAGAGAAGAAAAACCACCTCCACCCCCACCTCCACCACCAGATGAAATTGTTATTGTTGAGGATGACGAAGAGATTGAGGAAGTTGAAATTGAAGATACAGAATCTGATGAGGATTTAGAAGTCATAGAAGAAGAAGAGGAAACAACTGATGAAATTTTTATGGTCGTTGAAGATATGCCTCGTTTTGAAGGGTGTGCTGATGAAAATTGTACACAAACAAAAATTATGCAGTTTATTGCAAAAAAAACAAAATATCCGCCAATTGCTAAAGAAAATAATATTACAGGAAGAGTTTTTGTAAGTTTTGTTGTCGATAAAACAGGAAGCGTAACAAATGTTAAAATTTTACGTGGAGTAGATAAATATCTGGATGCAGAGGCAGTTAGAGTTGTTTCTAGTTTGCCAAAATTTATGCCTGGCAAACAAAGAGGCAAGTCAGTAAAGGTTCAGTATAATGTTCCTATAAGCTTTAAATTAAATTAAATTTTAAAGAATAAAAAAAGACTTTTAAACACTTAAAGTCTTTTTTTTTGTAATTAACTAATTGCTTTAAAATCATTACATTTACTTATTGAATTTTATTAGTTATGTGCTTTGATATGGTTAGTTTTTTTGATTCTACATTTCTTAAAACTAAAGAAGAGTCTAGTTTTTCTGAGGAGGAGTATTTAAGTCATATTCAATCTTTCGTTATGGAAGCAATCGATTATAAGTTTAAATTAGTTATGATTCGAGCTAATTATATTGTTTTTGCTAAAGAAATAATATCTAAAAATAATAGCAATGTTTTAGTCGGTACAGTTATTGATTTTCCTGATGGTATTTCTTCTACAAATAGTAAATTAGATGAAATTAAAATTGCCATTGATTTAGGGGCAGACGATATTGATGTAGTTGTTGATTATATACGCTTTAAACAAGGAGACTATGATTATATAGTTGATCAAGTTAAAAAATGTACTGATTTGTGTTTTTTGCATAACAAAACAATAAAGTGGATAATAGAGTCTGCAGCATTATCTGAAATTGAAATCATTGATTTATGTAAGCTAATAAGAAATGTAGTTTTAAATAATTTCAATGAAAATTATTTTCAAAATATATTTATAAAATCTTCAACAGGATACTATAAGTGCCCAAATTCAAAACCTAATGGCGCTACAGTTTCAGCTATCAAATTAATGGTAAAAAATTCTTTTCCTTTACCTGTTAAAGCATCCGGCGGAGTTCGTAGTGTTAAAGATTTTAATCAAATGATTAATCTTGGTGTCAAAAGAATTGGCACCTCTTCTGCGCTTTCAATTTTAAAATCTAAACAATCTTATTCTAATTATTAATTTATTGAATAAAATTAAGTCATATCTATCAAAAATCTCAAGGGATTCACATTACTTTGAGTTAATTCAGGGTGCTTCCAGTACTTTTGTTTTAAAAATATTAGGTTTACTAGTTGGATATATAATTGCAATTTTTATTACCAACAAATTTGGAGCTGATGTATTCGGGCAGTATGTAACAGCTTTATTAATTGTTGAAATTTTAAGTATGTTCTCTAGATTAGGTATTGACACCATATTAGTTCGTTACATCTCAATATATGTGCATAACGGTGCTTCTCACTTAATAAAAAAACTTCTTTATAAAGCAATTATTATTGTATCATTAACAGCGATTTTTTTGACCTTAATGTTATTATTTTTCTCATCTGACATTTCTAATTTCATGAATCTTGATGAGGAGTATCTTTTAATAGTTTCTTTTTCATTTATTCCTTTGGTCTTATATCATATTAATGTTCAAGCTATTAGAGGGTTGAAAAAAATGCTATCTTTTTCATTCTTAAATAATGTCGCGATCACACTTTTTACATTTTTTATTATGATTGTGATGGTATCTTATTCATCTAGCGAAAAATTACCTATTTATGCTTATGTTTTGAGTGTTTTTATAATGACATTCTCATCTTATTTTATATGGTATCATCATAAAAGAAAAATTATTAGTTTAAAGTTTACTAATAATAGCAAGAATATTTATGGTTATGAAAATGAGTTAAGTACAAAACAGCTTTTTAAGATATCTTTACCTTTATTATTAGGTCAATCAATGATATTAATAATGGGAAAAGTAGATTTGTTTATGCTAGCAAATATGACATCTTCTGAATATGTAGGTATTTATAATATTGCTTTAAAATTATCAATGTTAGCATACATTGGCTTAATGGCTGTTAATAGTATAGCCGCGCCAAAATTTTCAGAAATTCATTCAACCGGTGATTTGAATGCGCTTAAAAAAATAGTACAACAATCAACAAAAACTATTTTCTGGCTTACTCTTCCAATTATAATATTATTCATATCCTTCCCAAAGAATATTTTAAGCTTTTTTGGCGAAGAGTTTAGGTTAGCTGCCATGGCATTAATTATTTTGTCATTCAGTAAAATGTTCAGTGCAATTTCAGGCTCAGTAGGTACATTTTTGCAAATGGTTGGAAAGCAAAAGATTTTTCAGAATATACTTATTTTTACTGCTGCAATTAATATAATTTTGAATTATAATTTAATACCAAAATATAATATTGATGGGGCTGCTATTGCTAGTGCAATCAGTGTAATAGTATGGAATGTATTGATGATAGTTTATATTAAGAAAAAATTTGGATTTTATTCAATTTATTTTCCAGGCATAAGAAAATGAGGTGTCCTAATTTATATATAGTTGGCGCACCAAAGGCTGGCACGACATCTTTATATCAATATTTAAATCAACACCCAAATATTTCTATTCCTAATAAGGAACCTCGATATTTAATAAGGGAAAATATTCTAAAAGTCAGTAAAGACGATCCCATAAAACCTTATTTATTAAGGAGCTCTATATTGGACAAAGAAGCTTACAATAGACTATACAGTAATAAAAGTGAAAAAATATTGTGTGATGCAAGTTCGCAATATTTATATCATCATAAAGATGTTATTCCTCAAATAAAATCTTTTAATCAAAGTAATCATACTAAAATTATTATTCTGTTGAGAAACCCAATAGAAAGAGCATTTTCAAATTACTTACATAATTGTGCCACATTTGAAGACTTGGATTTTACTCAGGCATTTAATCAAGAGCAGGATCGAATTCTTAAAGGATTTAATTCTTTTTGGTATTATAAAGGTCTAAGCACATATTACGATTCTGTTAAAGCATATCTAGAAGCCTTTGATGAAGTAAAAATTATTTTGTTTGAGGATTTTATAAATAATATTGATGCTACATTAGTTGATATTTTTGATTTTTTAAATGTTGACAATAGCTTTACGGTTTCACATTTTATGATAAATAAAAAAAGTACTGGGATACCGAAAAGTAAAAAATTAAATTCAATTCTTCATTCGTCTTCAAATTTTAAATTAACTAAAAAAATACTTCATAAAACTATTGGTGAAAAAAGAACTAAGTTAATTAGAGAGCTGATAATGCGAAAAAATTTATCTAAGTCTAAAATTTCTTTACAGGAATCTTTGAAATCCAATTTAGAATCTTATTTTGTTGAAGATATTTATAAACTTAAAAAAATTATTCCTAAACATAAAATAGATTGGCTTAATAATGGAAAGGATTCATAATATATACCGCAAAGTTAGAGATAAGATTTTTACGTTTATTTATCGTTATTCGTTCAATGAATTAGGGCGTAAATCGACACTTTCTATGCCTTTTTTAGTTCATGGAGCTAAACATATTTCTATAGATAAAAAGGTTTTTATTAGATCTAATGCATGGTTGTCAGTATTGAATAAAGAAAATTTTAAATCCAATGATGTTAGACTTTCTATTGGAGAAAGTACATATGTTGGAAGAAACGCACATATAGTTGCATTAAAAAATATCAGAATTGGTAAAAACGTTTTAATTGGTGACAATGTATATATTGCAGATAATTATCATGTTTTTGACAGAATTGATTTGCCATATAAAGATCAAGGTATTGGCTTTAAATCTGAAGTAGAGGTTGGAGATGGCACTTGGCTTGGAGAAAATGTTTGTGTGATTTCATCAAAAATTGGCAAACAATGTATTGTAGGAGCAAATTCTTTAGTTATTAATGATGTGCCAGATTATACTATGGTTGCTGGATCTCCAGCTCGAATTATTAAAAAGTTCAATCATATTTCTAAAAGTTGGCAAAGAGTAGATTAAGTATGAAAATTGCTTCAAAAAGTCTGGATTTTTCTTGGATTTCGATGCTTTTTTTGGTGTTGACTGGAGGTAGTATGATATTTGTTTTTTTTAGAAAAGAGATGCTTTACTTCGTTTTTTTTCTGTTCTCAACATTATTTTTTATTAAAAATCTATATAAAAGAGAACTAAGTATTTTTTTAAAGCTTATATCATTATTTTTATCATTACTAGTTATAAATTTTTTATTTGCATCAACTTCTCAATCTTTACAAAAATTATTTGCGAATATCGTAATTTTCACAACTTCTATATTTTCAGCTTTGTATTATTACAGAGATGAAAATAAAAAATTATTTATTGATCACTTGTATTTTGTTTTAAAACTAATTTTAATTCATTCATTAATTACCTTTTTTATTTATCCTTTTGTCAAATCATTTTTATTTGAAATTAGTAATAGCCGTTATGATTGTTTTACATTTTTAAATCTTTTCTTTTATCTTAAAAATACTCACTCGCTTTCTTTTATTGGGATTGATTTTGTTAGAAATCAAGGTATATTTTGGGAGCCAGGCGTACTTCAAATTTTTCTCAATTTATTATTATTTATTATTTCTTTCGTAAAAAAGAAAAAGGGTTTTATTTTTTGGTTAACAATCATAGCAATTTTAACTACTTTCTCAACTACAGGTTTAGTAGTAATGTTTGTACAATTATTATTGTCTTTTAGTTCTGAGGTCAGGAAAAATATATTGTTTTTACCTTTTACAATTTTATCTATTATTTTACTTTATAACATAACTAAAAAAAATATTTCAGATAAGCTTCATGGATCTGGTCAATATTCTTTTCAAGCTCGTCTTATAGATTTGGTTCAACCTTTTTATATGGTTTCACAAAATCCGATTACAGGAGTTGGTTTAGACGATGAAAAATTTATTAAAATTCGTCAAAACCCAAGTTTTTCATTAAACTTAAAAACAATTGATTTTGCTAATGTTAATGAGAAGGGATCAACAAATTCAATAATGTTCTTCTTAGCTGCAGCTGGAATTCCATTTACTTTATTAATTTTATTGTTGTTATATTTTCAGAACTTTATTATTGAAAAACGAAAATGGTTTTTTATTTTTATCCTCATTTCACTAATGACGGAGCCTATTATGCTAAGACCTTTTTTCCTTACTTTTGTAATGTCTGGGGGCATTTATTTATTTAATAAGTTTAGATGGAAAATATATTAATTTCAGGAGGAGCAGGCTTTATAGGATCTAAATTAGCATTAAAGCTTATTAAACTTGGCCACAAAGTAACAGTATTAGATAATCTTTCGCCTCAGGTTCATAGTAGTGAAAAAGAAAATTCCCAATTATTTAGATCTATAAAAGAGAAAGTTAATTTTATATTTGGTGATGTCAGGAACAGAAATGATTGGAAAAAGGCAATAGTAGATTCAAGTATAATAGTTCATCTAGCTGCGGAAACAGGAACTGGTCAGTCTATGTATCAAATTGAAAAATATATTCAAGTAAATTGCGTAGGAACTGCATTAATGTTAGATGTTTTAACTAATGATAATCATAATGTTAAAAAAGTTGTAGTTGCTTCCTCACGTGCCATATATGGAGAAGGTAAATATTTCAGTGAAACTTTAGGTGAGGTTTATCCAAATCAAAGAAGTGAGCAGCAAATGTCAAAAGGTGTTTTTGATCCTATTTGTATTCAAAGTAATAAAACTTTAAAGCTTTTATCTACAGATGAAAATTCAAAAATTCACCCATCTTCAATATATGGAATTTCAAAAAGTAATCAGGAACAAATGGTTCTTGTTACTTGTAAAAGCTTAGGTATTTCAGCTATTGCTCTTAGATATCAAAATGTATATGGACCAGGACAATCATTGAGTAATCCATACACAGGAATTTTATCCATTTTTTCAACACGTATATTAAATAATAATCATATTAATATTTTTGAAGATGGAAAAGAAAGTCGCGACTTTATATTTATTGATGATGTTGTTGATGCAACCATATTAGCAATTGAGGATGATAAATTACAATCTTGTTCTCTAAATGTTGGTTCAGGAGTCTCAACTACTATCAAAAAAGTTGCTGATAGTCTAATAAAATTATTTAAATCTAAAGTAGATGTTAAAATTATTGGTAATTACAGACAAGGTGATATTAGACACAATAAGGCTGATATAAATAAAATTAAAAAAATCTTAGGATTTAGTCCAAAAGTGTCATTTGAATCTGGCTTAAAACAATATGTTGAATGGGTTAAAAAACAAGAAATAAATGCTGATTATTATGAGCATTCAATAAATGAAATGAAAGATAAAGGCTTAATTAAATGAAAATAGGTATTGTTACTGTCACTTATAATAGCTCTTTAGTTTTAGAAGATTTTTTCTCGTCTATTGAAAAGCAAGATTTTTTAGATTTTAATTTATATATAATTGACAATAATTCTAATGATGATACTTTATCTAAAATTGATGAATGGAATTTCAGTGCAAAAACAATATTGAAAAACACTAATAATATTGGTGTTGCTGCAGGAAATAATCAAGGAATTAAATTAGCCCTCAAAGATAATTGTGATTTTGTAATGTTATTGAATAACGATACAATTTTTGAAGAAAAATTAATTTCAAAATTAATTGAATCACATCAAATTTATGGATCATCAATAATCGTTCCGAAGATTAATTATTTTTATCCTTCTAATATGATTTGGTATGCTGGTGGTTTTTTCAATAGAAAAAAAGCATTTTTAAATTTTCATCGAGGTCAAGGAGAGATTGACGAAAACCAGTACAATTATGATGATAAGATAGAGTATGCTCCCACATGTTGTGCTTTAATTCATAATTCAGTTTTTAGTGATATTGGATTAATGGATGAAAAGTATTTTGTTTATTTTGATGATGTTGATTTTTTCTTTCGGGTTTTAAAAAATGGGAAACATGAGGCGCGATATAGGCATGACATTCATTTTTTACATAAAATAGGCGGACTTAATAATTCTACAAATGGAGATGAACCATTTATCAATAGTAATTTTTTTATTGAACAGAATTGTAAAAATCACGTTTATTTTTTAAGAAAACAAAAAACATTGATTTCATATTTAAATCTTATCTATTTGTGGTTTTATTTAACCATTCGTTTTTTTATAAGCAAAAGATTTGAAAAAAAATGGAGTGTTTTTTACTTAATACAATCATCCTATTTTAAGGGTTTTAAAATATAATAATGAAAGTAAATACATTCATTGTAGGTGCGCCAAAAACAGGAACTACTTCTCTATATTATTATTTAAATCAGCATATGAATGTATGTATGAGTTCAATTAAGGAGCCAAACTTTTTTTCATCAAAAGAAGTAAATTCTTTATTTTATAAATCTCGAATTATTGATGATATTGATGAATATCACAAATTATTTTCTACAAATAAAAAACAAATTATAGGTGAGGCTAGTGTTTCATATTTATTTTTTGAAGATGTCCCAAATCGTATTCATAAATATAATCCAAAAGCAAAAATTATTATATTGCTTAGAAATCCAATTGACCGCGCATTTTCTCATTATTTAATGGATTTTCGTTTAGGTTTTTGCTCTAAAAATTTTGAAAATATTATTGATGAACCTGAAAATTATCCACAATATCATCAGCAATATATAGAGTTAGGAAATTATTTTTTACAATTGAAAAGGTATCATGAAATTTTTCATAAAGATCAGCTTTTAATTGTTTTTTATGATGATTTAAAATCCGATTCTCCAACAGTCATGAAAACCATTTTTAGTTTTTTAGAAATTGAATTTCAGGATATAGATTATAGTATCCAAAATTCATTTTTAACACCTTCAAACATTTTTATTTCTGAATTATATAAATCTAATCTGCTGAGAAAAACTATTAAATCAGTGCTTCCAGAAAGATCTTTATCGTTTATTAAATCAATATTTTTTACTAATAATTCAAAGCCAACTCTTTCTGAGTCAATAATAAAAAAATTAAAAGTATATTATAAAAGCGATATAGTTAAGCTAGAAAAACTTTTAAATAAAGATTTGTCCAAATGGGATTTAAAATAGCCATAATTGATCCTGTAGGTATAAAAAGTGGAATGAATCACTACAATACATTTCTCTGTGATTCTTTGACAAAATTAGGGATTAAATCCTTCATTTATTCCAATTTTGAAGTTAATTCTAAATTTATTATTGCCAAGCCATATTTTGGCACTTTTTTTAAAAATAAAATCTCTCAAACTTTTAATTTTTTAATTGGAATTTTAAAATCTTGTATACAATGTAAAATAAATAAAATTGATATTGTTATTGTTCATGTTTTTTCCACTCACAATATGGCAATTATGACATATGCATTAATAAAATTATTTGGATTCAAAATTTTAACAATATCTCATGATGTTTCTTCATTTACAAATCAAGATAATAAGTTTTATTATAATTTAATTTATAATTACTTTTCTAGTAGAATAATAGTTCACAATAATTTTTCTTTAGATTTTCTGCTGTCAAAAATAGATTCAAAGATGCATTCAAAAGTGTATGTATTAAAACATGGTTCATTTGTTAATCTCCCTAATAATAAAATCACTCAAAAATCTGCAAGAAAAGCATTAAAACTAGATGAACAATCGCAATATATTTTATTTTTTGGCCGATTAAAATCTAATAAACGTCTTGATTTAATTATCAAGGCTATGCCTTACATTGATTCATCAATTAAACTTATTGTTGCAGGTCACTCCGGTAAAGATAAATTTGAAAACTACCAATCTATAATTGATGAATTAGAACTTTCAAGTCGAATGATTTTAGATATTAATTTTATTAGTGAAGAAAAAAGAGAATTATATTTTAAAGCTACCAATTGTGTAGTTTTGCCTTATGATTTTATTTTTCAAAGCGGTGTATTGTTGATGTCAATGTCTTATGGCCTACCAGTTGTTGCTTCTAGAATTCCGCCTTTTGAAGAAATTATTGATGATGGAATAAATGGCATCCTATTTGAAAAAGATAATATTAAAGCCTTAGCAAAAAAAATAAATCATTTAATGGGAGATAAAAATTTATTAAATCAAATCCCACAAAAAGCAATAAATCATATGACAAATAATTATTCTTGGGACTATATTGCTATGGATTATATTGACATAATAAAATCGCTTTAATGTTTCTTTTGATTATTTTTGATTTTTATTTATAATTTTTCTTTTAAATAATTTAGATGAAGAAATACTTCTTAATTTTTATATTTATATGTATTTCAGAAAGCTTAACCGCTCAAACCAATACTTTTTTAAGCCATTCTTATTTCTCATACATTGAAAAGGATATGCATAGTATTGGTATTAATAAACACACTTCTGTAAAACCTTTTTTATTCTCTAATGATGATACTTTATTTTTCAATTCATTTAAGCCGTTAACTTCTAGTAAGTTACTAATTTATAATTTTTTAAACTCAAATTTTATAAGCACAAGAGAAAATGATTATTATCTTGCTTTAAATCCACTTTTTCATTTTGAGATAGGAAAGGATAACAATAGAAGATATATAAATACAAGAGGTTTTGAGGTAAAAGGCACAATAGGCAGTAAGTTATCTTTTTATTCATCATTTTATGAAAATCAAATGCTTTTGCCGGACTATATTAATACATTCATTGAAAATCATTCTAATGTCGTCCCTGGAGTTGGAATTGCTAAACACACTTCTCTCAAAGATGGTTTAATTGACTTATATTATTCAAGTGGCTATATAAATTATAATATAAATAGCTTTTTTGATATTCAATTAGGGCATGGTAAAAATTTCATAGGAGATGGTTATCGAACAATGTTTATTTCGGATAATGCTTTTAACTATCCTTATTTGAAAGTTACTACTGATGTTTGGAAATTGAAATATATTAATTTATTCTCTTATTTTCAGGATGTAAATTTTGATATAGATGCAGCAAATATTAGTATGTCAAAATTTTGCGCCACCCATTATTTGAGCGGGAATGTAGGGGAACGTTTAAATATTGGTATTTTTGAATCAATAATGTTCGGAGAGGATAGTGTTGGCAATTCATTTGATATCAATTATTTAAATCCTGTAATATTTTATAGACCTTTAGAATATTCAATTGGATACTCTAGAAAAGGCAATGCACTATTGGGTTTTTTACTGAAATATAAGTTAACATCAAATTGTCATTTTTACGCTCAATTAATTTTAGATGAATTCAGATTAAGGGATTTTAAATCTCAAAATGGCGCATTTACTAACAAATATGGTGGTCAATTAGGCTTTAAGTATTTTGATGTTTTTGAGCTAGAAAATTTATCTTTTCAATCAGAGCTTAACTTTGCTCGACCATTTACATATTCTCATTTTAATCCACATCTAAATTATTCTCATTACGCTCAACCTTTAGCTCATCCATTGGGTACAAGTTTTATTGAAAATGTCAGTATTGTTCGCTACAGGAAAAATAGATGGCTTTCAAATTTAAAAATCGTTCTTGCTAATCACGGAGGAGAGATTGAAGGTGACTCTACAAATTATGGGAGCGATATTTTTATTCCATATAATGAAAATAATAATGAAACCGGTAATAATATTGCTCAAGGAAATTCCGCTAAATTGCGTTTAATTGATTTTAGATTAGGATATATAATCAATCCAAAAACTAATATGAAGTTTGAAGTTGGTATTGTAAACAGATCATTTAGTGATAAAAATTCTTTTTATGAAAATCAATATATATTCTTTGCTTTCAAAACAGATTTACAGAATTTTTATTACGATTTTTAGAATTTTTTAAATCTAATTAGATTTAAAAAAAATAGAAATTAAGCTTAGTAAAATATAAAAATTGGTAAATTTATACATACGATATTTTTTAAGAGATTTTATCGTAAATTATTGAAAATCAAATAATTATATATTGTCAGTTAAGGACATTTTACAACTTTCAAAATTCAGATTGACTACAAGTGTAGTTTTTTCTGCTGTTGCAGGTTTTTTTATTGCAGGTGGGGAATTTAAATCTTTTGATTTTATAGCTCTTATCTTTGGCGGGTTTTTAGTAGTTGCTGCTTCAAATGGTTTTAATCAATTATTGGAAAAAGACTTTGATAAATTAATGAAACGTACTGAGAACAGACCATTGCCAAAACAAAGAATGTCAATAAATCAAGCTTTATTTTTTTCATTAGTTATAGGATTAATTGGTATTGTTTGCTTATTTTCAATTAACTTTTATTCGGGTTTTTTCGGATCATTATCATTAATTTTATATGTTTTGGCTTATACGCCTTTAAAAAGAATTTCCTCATTATCAGTTTTTGTCGGAGCTTTTCCTGGAGCCATTCCTTTTATGTTAGGTTGGATTGCAGTTAGTAATAATTTTGCAATTGAAGCATGTATTCTTTTTGCAATTCAGTTCATTTGGCAGTTTCCTCATTTTTGGTCTATTGCTTGGATCTCTAATGAAGACTATATTAAAGCAGGATTCAAAATGCTCCCTAGTGGAAAAAGTAAATCTACTGCATTTAAAACTTTAATTTACACTTTATTTTTAATTCCGTTATCTGTATTGCCTACATTTAGTTTTACTGGAAAATTAGAGCTTTCATTAATAGCTTGTTTATTGACAATTATTTTGGGTTTATGGTTTTTCACAAAATCTGTAATACTTTTTAAATCTCTTTCTAACAAGCATGCTAAAAAGCTTATGTATGCTTCATTTGTATATCTTCCTTCATTACAATTAATTTACGTAATCGATAAAATATTATGACAACATTTAATGAACAAAAAAAGAATTCAGCTAAGATGTTATTATGGATCTCTATGATAAGTATGACTATGTTATTTGCAGGTTTGATAAGTGCTATTATTCTTAGAAAGGCTGAAGGTAATTGGTTAGAGTTTGATTATCCTATTTGGTTCTATATAAGTACTATTCTAATCATCATATCTAGTTTTACTATTAATTCAGCTAAAAATAATATTGAAAAAGATCAAATCAAACCTGCTGAAAAAAATTTAAAATGGACTTTAATTTTAGGTTTAGGGTTTGCCCTTTCACAGACCCTAATTTGGAGCTCACTTTTTGATGGTGGTGTTTATTTTACAGGCCCTGGAAGTAACGCCTCAGGCTCTTTTTTTTATGTACTTACATTATTACATTTATTACACTTAATTGGTGGTGTAATTGCTCTAATTATAACATATAAAAATTTAGTTTTTGGTTTATATTCTAGCCATAATATTTTGGGTGTAGAACTGTGCGCTATCTTTTGGCACTTTTTAGATTTTTTATGGATCTTTTTATTCCTTTTTTTACTTTATATTCACTAATTTTGCATTAATAGAGACCTTTAAATGGCTGAAAACACAATAAATCAAAACAAGGCTTGGTCTGGGGGTGATATTCCTTTCAAAGCAAGCTATGGAAAGTTAATGATGTGGTTCTTCTTAGTTTCAGATGCGTTAACTTTTTCCGGGTTTTTATGCGCTTATGGGTTTATGCGTTTCAAATATTCTAATGTATGGCCTGTTGCTGATGAAGTCTTTACACATTTTCCATTCCTAAAAGGCGAATATCCTATGCTATTTGTTGCATTGATGACTTTCATTTTAATTATGAGTTCTGTTACAATGGTTCTTGCAGTTAATGAGGGGCATAAAAACAATAAAAATAAGGTAATTCTATGGCTTGGTTTAACAATATTAGGAGGATTTACTTTCTTAGGCTCTCAAGCATGGGAATGGGGACACTTTATTCATGGTGATAAGGGAGGTATCGAGTTACCAAATCATAATATAATTCATATTGTTGATTCAGATGCTCATTTTTATTCAATTTATGATTTAGTAGGAGTTGATTCATATTCTGAAAATGTTAATATCAATATTGATGATATAAAATTAGCTTTGTCTACAAATAATGATTTTGGTATAAGATTGTCTGATAAAACCGTTTTAAGAGGTGAAAATGCTGTTAATCAACTTAATGATGCAAAAGTTGTTTTAGGTGCAAATCTGATAAGAAATGAGTATGGACATCAATTATTTGCTAATTTCTTTTATTTTATCACTGGTTTTCATGGTTTTCATGTTTTCAGTGGTGTAATTTTACTTATTGTAATTTTTATAAATGTAATAAAGGGCGTGTATGAAAAAAGAGGACATTATGAAATGGTTGAAAAAGTAGGTTTGTATTGGCATTTTGTTGATTTAGTTTGGGTTTTCGTATTTACATTTTTCTATTTAGTATAAATCAATAATTATAAAAAAAATATGTCAGAACAATCAGGAACATGGTGGATTTGGAGAGTTTTTTGGATTTTATTATTTGTTACAGCAGTTGAAGTTATTTTAGGTATTATTAAGCCTGAAATACTCATCGATAATTTTTTATTAGGCACATCATTGTTGAATCTTATTTTTATAATTCTTACAATCATTAAAGCGGCATATATTGTTATGGAGTTTATGCACCTAGGTGACGAAGTGAAAGGCTTAAAGCTTTCTATTCTTTTACCAGCTGTAATTTTAATCCCATATCTAATGTTTATTCTTCTAAATGAGGGGCATTATATTTTTGGTGTACTTTAGCCAAATAGTAAACATAAATTTTTACCATTTTGAATTTTCAAGATTTAATAAATAAATACAAGGGTTTAATTGCAATTTTAATTTTGATTTTACCATCAGTCATTTATATTTTTTTAACTTATGGTAAGCATAATTTTACGCATTTACCTTACGTAGGTCCGCAAAGTGATTCTACTTTTCATGTTATTGCTGATTTTTCTTTTGTTAATCAATTCAACGATACGATAACTAATTCTGATTACCAAGGAAATATTTATTTATCGAACTTTATCTTTACCACATGTCCAACAATTTGTCCTGTAATGACTTACAATATGAGAAGAGTTCAACAAAAGTTGTCTAATTATCCAGATTTTAAAATATTATCACATACAGTTTTTCCTGAATACGATACTCCACAGGTTCTTCTTGATTACGCCAATAAAATGCAAGCAGATTTAACAAATTGGAATTTTGTTACAGGTAAAAGAGAAGATATATATTCCATTGCAAATTCTTATTTTGTAAATGTAATGGAAGATAGTACAGCTCAAGGCGGCTTCCTTCATTCAGAGTATTTCATTCTAGTTGATAAAGAAGGACGTATTCGAGCCAGAAATGATGATAATGGAAATAATATTGGTGTTTATGATGGAACTAGTGATTATGAAGTTGGACTATTGATAGATGATATTAAGGTTTTGATGGCGGAATATAGTTTAGCAAAGAAAAATAAGAATGAACCAAAAAGATAAATTCTATATTCCATTAATAGTAATATTATCTATTATTATACCTATTGTAGTTGCAGCATTAATGTTTTTGCCTGATAGTTTGCGACTATCGTTTGGAGGTGCTGATTTACGCTCTTTACCATTTTTTCATGCAGTACTAAATGGTTCAACAGCTATTTTGTTATTTGTTGGTTTTGTTTGGATAAAAAATAAAAAGATTACTCTTCATCGAATAGCTATGATAAGTGCATTTTTATTATCTGCTATCTTTTTAGTGTCTTATGTTATTTCAAAGTTGTCTAATTCTCCAACTCCTTTTGGTGGAGAAGGATGGTTAAGACCAGTTTATTATTTTATTCTTATATCACATATTTTACTTTCTATACCGGTTCTTCCTTTAGCTCTTTTGGCTATATATAGGGGGTTTACTGGTGAATTCCAAAAACATATAAAAATCGTCAAGTGGACTTTTCCTATTTGGTTATATGTAGCAATTACTGGAGTTCTTGTATATATACTAATGATTCCATATTATGCTTAAATTTGTACTTATGAAAAAATTGTCATTTCTTGTCGTGTTTTTATTTATGATTATAAACAATACATACGCTCAATGCGCTATGTGTAAATCAGTAGTTGAAAGTAATATGGAGGGTGGTAGTAAAATTGGTGCTGGTTTAAATGATGCTATTTTATTTCTTATGGCTATGCCTTATCTGTCTTTAGCAATTATTGCATTTGTATGGTTAAGATATAAAAAGCGTATTAAGGCTTAGCTTGTCAAATAAAAATATCTTTGATGATATGAAAAATTTTTTTTTTCTATTTTATTTAATTCTGTCATGTACATTTAATTATGCTCAAACAAAGTGGACATTAGATGACTGTCTAGCTCATGCAAAAGACAATAATATTGCTATTAAGAAAGCGTCTTTAAATGTAAAAATATCAAAGGAAAATTATTTTCAGTCTAAGATGGCTATTTTACCAAACTTAAATTTAACTTTTTCTGATAATACTAGCTTTGGACGAAATATTGATCCCGTCACAAATCAAATTACTATTGATAGAGTTCGTAATAATAATTTTGGTATAAGTTCTTCTTTCACTCTCTTTAATGGCTTTCAGAGTATAAACAATATTAGAAAAAATAATTTTGATTATTTATCTTCAAAATATGATGAGGAAAAAATCACTAATGACATATATGTTAACATTGTGACTGCTTATTTACAATTATTATATAGTTCTGATTTAGTAGAGGTAAGCAGACAAAAGGTAAATCTTTCCGAACTTCAATTAGAAAGAATATCTAAAATGGTTGAAGTGGGAATTTTACCAAGAGGAGACTTGCTTAATACTGAATCACAAAAGGCCCAAGAAGAATTACAACTAATTAATGCTCAAAATCAACGAGATATAGCTAAGTTAAATTTAATGCAGTTATTAGACTTGCCATATGAAAATCCTTTTGATATTATTCATTTGGATATTGAAATTGATGAAAATTTTATAAAATTTGATAATCAAACAATATTTAATTTAGCGTTGAAAAATTTACCGGATGTTAAAAGTGCAGAAGTCAAGCTTAAAAGTTCTGAACGCTCTTTAGCAATATCAAAAAGTTATAGAAGTCCAAGTTTATCTCTTTCTGCTAGTATTGGCACTTTGTATTCTAGCGCTAATCAAATTTTAGCCTACGATTCTTTACAAATATTACCAAAATATAATGATTATACTTTTAAAGATCAATTTTCAGATAATTTTAGCCAGATTATTAGTTTAAATCTTAGAATTCCTATTTTTAATAATTGGCAAACTAATTCATCTATAAATCTAGCGAAAATTGGAGTACTTCGAGCTAAATATAATTTAGAAGATACTCAAAATAATCTTAGAAAAAGTATAGAACAAGCACAAAATGATGCGCTTTCTGCACAAAAAAAATATATAGCAAGTCAAAAATCTGTTACTTTTCAAGAAGAATCATTTCAGTATACTCAGAATAAGTATGACTTACAATTAGTTAATTCTTATGATTATAATAATGTTAAAAACACACTTTTTAGGGCAGAAACGGATTTATTACAATCAAAATATGATTACCTATTTAAAATCAAAATGTTGGATTTTTATATGGGAAAATCTCTAACATTTTAACTTATGATAGTATTTATTATTTTTATTTTAGTTGGTATTTCATTGTTTTATTTTGGAAGAAAAAATACACATAACTTTTTGACTAAGTTTGGTACTTGCTTATCAATATTAGGACTGCTGTTACTTATTGCTAAATGGGTCGGTTTAATTTCTTCTAATGATGGAGTCACTATTCAAATTACAGAAGTTAAGAAAAGAACTATAATACAAACAGTGTCGGCAAGTGGTAAGATTCAACCAGAAGTAGAAGTTAAAATTTCACCTGATGTTTCAGGAGAGGTTGTGAAGCTTTTTGTAAGAGAGGGTCAACAAGTTGATAAGGGTGATTTATTATTAATGATAAAGCCTGATACTTATAAATCTATTTTAGAGAGATGTGAAGCAGCACTAAACACTTCTAAGTCAGCACTTTCTAAAGCAAAGGCACAATTGCTTGAAAGTGAAGCTAATTTTAATAGAAATAAATCTCTTTATGAAAATGGTACTATTTCAAAATCTGAGTTTGAAAAAATACAGGCATCATATACAGTTTCTCAACTTAATGTTGAAGATGGCAATTTTTCAGTTATCAGCGCCCAAGCTTCTTTGAGAGAAGCTCAAGAAAATTTAAATAAGACCAATATTTATGCTCCAATTAACGGAACCATTTCACGTTTAAATATTGAACTTGGAGAGCGCGTAGTAGGTACAGCTCAAATGGCGGGAACAGAGTTACTTCGACTTGCTAATCTTAATCTTATGGAAGTTGCAGTTGAGGTTAACGAAAATGATATTAACAGTGTGAGTCTAGGAGATACTGCCATCGTTGAAGTTGATGCTTTTTTAGGAAATAAATACAAAGGCTTAGTTTCTGAAATTGCAAATTCAGCAAACATAATTGGTTCTAGTGCAGACCAAGTTACCAACTTTGAAGTAAAGGTTAGGATTATTGATTCCGTTAGTTTCAGACCAGGAATGACAGCAACAGTTGATATACAATCTGAATATGCTAAAGATGTTTTATCTCTTCCAATACAAGCTGTAACAACTCGAGAGGATACAGCTAGTGAAGATAATAGACTAGAATGTGTCTTTGAAGTAGATGGTAATAAGGCAAACATAATATTCATAAAAACCGGTATTCAAGATGATGAATATATACAGATTGTTTCTGGACTTAGAGATAGTATGCAAATTGTTAAAGGACCATATAGCGTAGTATCAAGAGTGCTAAATGATGGTTCAAATGTTAAATATGAATAGCCTTCAAATTTAAAAATTAACATTTTTTTAAATGACAAATTTTTAACTAAATATGAGTTTAATACTATGTATCGAAACATCTACTAAATCTTGTTCGGTAGCATTATCTGAAAATGGCAAATTAGTCAATAATATAGAGGAAGTCTCTGAACAATATTCTCACTCTGAGAAATTAACTTGTTTTATTGAGCAAATTCTTTTAAATGAAAATATTAAAGTTTCAGATTTGAGCGCTATTGCTATTAGTTCAGGCCCTGGTTCTTACACTGGGCTAAGAATTGGCACATCAACTGCTAAAGGTTTATGCTATGCATGTGGAATTCCATTGATAGCCATACCTACATTAGACGCTATGGTACAAGGAATAAAAGATCATTATCCTAATATGCAGTTATGTCCTATGATTGATGCAAGACGTATGGATGTTTATTGCGCGGTTTACTCTTCATATCATGCTACTTCTGTAGTAGCTAAAGAAATCAATAAGGATTCTTTTAAAAAAGAATTATCTCAGGGATCAGTTTTATTTTTTGGCGATGGTGCAAATAAATGTAAAACTATATTATCACATCCTAATGCCTTCTTTAAATTGGGAATTTATCCATCTGCATCAGATATGATTTCTTTGGCAGAAGATAAATATCAAAATAATAAATTTGAAAATCTAGCTTATTTTGAACCATTTTATCTCAAAGATTTTGTAGCAGGCGTTAAGAAATAATACTAAAATTTTTAAAAAAATATTATTTTATAAAAAACTATTTAGCTAATTTTATGTGAGATGAATTCATTTATTGTATATATAGATTGTTGGTGTCCTATGTGTGTTCGGTTTGGCTCATTAATTACATATTTAGACATTTTAAATAATATTTGTAAGGCTGATCTTAGAAATTATGATGGAGATTTAATTTGTAAAGCAAAGAGCCTTAAACAAATAGCGTCTGTTGATGAAAATAATCGTGTTTTTTATGGTTATGATAGTATTTGGCAAATTATTGTGAGGCTTCCTTTAATTTGGATATTTATGCCAATTTTCTATTTTCTAAAAATTAGTAGTTTAGGTAATTGGCTATACAATGAGTTAGCTGTTAGACGTCGAATTATACCTGTTCATTGTAAGGATGAAGAATGCAGCTCAAATTAGGAATTTTGAGCTTTTTTCAATGCTTTTTCTAGTTCTTTGTGATGTTGACTGCCAAATAATATTTTTCTTCCGTTAGTTAATACTATTTGCAATCCTTTATTTCCTTTTACATTGTATGCTTTACTTTCAAATCCATATCGTATTCCCCAACCCCCAAACTCTTTGATCGGTGAGTATTCTCTTGCTTTAAATTGTGAAATATCTTCAAAGGGAATTAGGCGTTCTTTAATGTGTATTGGAAAAAATTGATAATGCAAGCCTTTTTTACTTACTCTTATTTTTAAATTCATAAACCAAAATAATATTGGTAAACCTAGGCCAATAAATACAGAAAAGCTAATGACTCCTTCATTACTAATTGGATTGTTGCCAATAGGAATTCCCATCATTAGTTGTTTAAATAGTCCATAAAGTGAGAATGTAGGAAAAAATAAGATAACTATCCAAAGCCAAGGTTGCCTAAAATATTGTTCTTCTTTAAAGTAATTCATTTAATAAGTTAAAATCATTATATCAAAAATTATGTGCTTTTGATCAACATTTTCGCAAGAACTATTTACCTAACTTTTTAAAATTACTAAAAAAGTGTGGAATTGTTTCTATTCCTTTAAAAAAGTTGAATAAGCCATAATGTTCATTTGGCGAATGTATAGCGTCACTATCTAATCCAAATCCCATAAGTATTGATTTTACACCTAGTTCTTTTTCAAATAGAGCTACAATAGGAATACTACCTCCACTTCTTACGGGGATAGGCTTTTTGCCAAAGGTAGCCTCCATAGCAGCACTCGCTGATAAGTAAGCTGGACTATCTGTAGGTGCTACATAAGGTTCTCCTCCATGATGTGGACGTACTTCTACTTTTACACTCTTTGGTGCAATGGCTTTAAAATGGTCTTCAAATAGCTTAGTTATTTCATCGCTAGATTGATTAGGGACTAGACGCATAGAAATTTTAGCAAATGCTTTGGAGGCAATGACTGTTTTTGCGCCTTCTCCAGTATACCCACCCCATATTCCGTTAACGTCAAGGGTTGGGCGTATGCCTGTTCTTTCCATAGTCGTATAGCCTTCTTCGCCATGAATATCGCTAAGGTCTAGGGCCTTTTTATAGTGCTCTAAAGAAAAGGGTGCTCTAGCCATATCGGCTCTTTCTTGAGAAGACAATTCGATGACTTTATCGTAAAAACCAGGTATGCTGATTTGGTTATTCTCATCTTTCATAGATGCTATCATTTCACATAAAATATTAATGGGGTTGGCAACAGCACCACCATATAAACCAGAGTGTAAATCTCGATTTGGACCCGTAACTTCAACCTCTAAATAGCTCAATCCTTTAAGGCCCGTAGTGATAGATGGCGTATCGTTAGCAATGATTCCCGTATCAGAGATAAGAATAGTATCGCATTTAAGACGTTCTTTGTTTTCTTTAACAAAATCACTCAAATTATCAGAACCAACTTCTTCTTCTCCTTCAATCATAAACTTGACATTACATACTAAAGAGTTGGTTTGCATCATCAACTCAAATGCTTTGACGTGCATAAAAATTTGACCTTTATCATCGCAGGCTCCACGAGCAAAGATAGCGCCATCTGGGTGAATATCGGAAGTCTTAATGACGGGTTCGAAAGGGCCGCTTTCCCAAAGTTCTAAGGGGTCGGCAGGTTGAACATCGTAATGACCATAGACTAAAACAGTAGGTCGCTGAGGGTCAATGATTTTTTCGCCATAGACAATAGGGTATCCTTTAGTGTGGCATATTTCTACATTGTCGGCACCAGCTTTGACTAAATGGTCTTTGACGGATTCGGCACAAGCGTTCACATCTTGGCTGTAAGTGGGGTCTGCACTAATGGAAGGAATTCTAAGTAAATCCATTAATTCCTCTACGAATCGGTCTTTGTGTTCTTTAATGTATGTCTTAATGTGTTCCATAATTATACGAGACTATTTCCTGTCATTTCTTTGGGGATGTCTACTCCCATAATGGTTAGTATTGTTGGGGCAATATCGCCCAGTTTTCCGTCGTTTAAATGCGTGTAATCGGTATTCAATAAAAAGCTTGGCACTAAGTTAGTAGTATGCGCTGTGTTAGGACTGCCGTCAGCATTAATTGCAAATTCGGCATTGCCATGGTCGGCAATAATGATAAAGGCATAATCGCTTTTTAAACCTGCTTCAACAACTTCTTTAGTGCATTGGTCTACTGTTTCTACAGCTTTGATTATGGCGTTATAATTGCCAGTATGTCCTACCATATCGGGATTGGCAAAATTAAGACATACAAAGTCGGCCCTAGCATGTTCTAGCTCAGGCACAATTTTAGCTACAACTTCATGAGCACTCATCTCGGGTTGTAAGTCATAAGTAGCGACTTTTGGAGAGTTTGCCATCAGTCGCTTTTCTCCTTCAAATTCGTCTTCTCTACCACCAGAGAAAAAGAAAGTAACGTGCGGGTATTTTTCTGTTTCTGCAATACGTATTTGCTTCAATCCATTTTCGGCAATAACTTGTCCAAGTGTATTGTTGAGGTTGTCTTTTTCAAATATGACATTTACGTTTTTGAAATTTTTATCGTAAGTCGTCATACTAGTATAGTGTAAGTCTAAAGTATGCATTTCAAACTCAGACTTATCTTCTTGAGTCAGTACAGTAGTGATTTCTCTACATCTATCCGTTCTGAAATTAAAACAGATGACAGCATCACCGTTTTTGATCGTTGCTACGGGTTCATTCTTATCATTGACACAAACTATGGGTTTTATAAATTCATCTGTAACACCATCGTAATAAAAATTTTGAATACTCTGTACTATATCTTGTGTGGGTTTTCCTTGACCTTTGGTTAATAAATCGTAGGCTAGTTTCACACGTTCCCAGCGATTATCTCTGTCCATAGAGTAATACCTTCCACAGACTGAAGCTATCTTTGCACCATAAAGGTTGTTTTCTAATTCTTCTAAAAATCCTTTGCCACTTTTTGGGTCGGTGTCTCTACCGTCGGTAAAGGCATGAACATAGACTTCTTTTACTCCTGCTTTTTGTGCTAAGCGACATACTTCGAATAGGTGTTGGGAATGGGAGTGGATACCACCATCTGAAACTAGCCCTATAATATGTAAAGCTTTATTATGGTTTTTAGCAAAGTCAAAGGAGGCTTGCAAGTTTGGCATTTGCTCAAGAGTATTTTCAGCACATGCTTTATTGATTTTAGCTAGGTCTTGATAAACAATTCGTCCTGCGCCAATATTGAGGTGTCCAACTTCAGAGTTTCCCTTTTGTCCTTTTGGCAATCCTACTGCCAAGCCATCAGTTTCTATTTTAGAATTGGGGTATTTATTGTAAAGTGAATCTATAAAAGGAGTATTAGCATGATAAATAGCATCTGATTTAGTTTTATCTCCGTGCCCCCAGCCATCTAAAATCATTAAAACAACCTTTTTCTTTATCATAATTTACAAAGATAATCGCTTTCTTTTCAATTGGTTACGGTAAATTGATTAAAAGATTTAACATTATTTATAATTTTATAAATATAGTGTAAAAATATACAAGACTTTGATAATTTATGGATATAGGAGACGTTCAATTTCTTTTAATTTCTTTGGAAAAAAGAAATGTTTTTTATCATTTAATTGATATTGAATTTCACATACGTTATTTGAGTGCCAATCTTCTTCACTTTTATATGCAAATATCATAATTGTATCACCTTTTTCATACTTTTCTCGAGATAAATTAAATTTTAAGACTCTTTGATGTGCTTTTAAAGATTCTATTTTAAAAGATAATTCATTGTCAGGAGCAATTATTCTGAACTTATAATTTGTACCGCTACCAGTTTCCGGTCTTCCCCCCGTCCAATGTTGATAAGTTGATGAAATCAAAAAATTTTGTGTGTTACAAGAAATA
>MDTD01134748.1_pt1 | contig 36037 bp, 55 predicted proteins | sample 811221 | NCBI WGS metagenome assembly MDTD01 (sample SAMN05326646, study PRJNA326480) | marine metagenome | isolation source: seawater | place: Pacific Ocean: South West | collected 2011
GCGGTTCTTCGGGAGGCATGGTAACTGATTCAGAGGGATTTTTTGAAAAAGACCCAAAGAGTAGGCAAAGAAAGAAACCTCAAAACAGGTTCAGCGGATTTGCAGGACGTGATGAGTGCGGATTTGTTGCTTCAGGTTTAGAAGGAGATGTCTTCACCGAGGGCGCACCCCCCTCTCAACCTTATATTGCATCGGTTGCAAGTGTATGAGTAAACCTCCCAAAATTACCTATGGGCAAAAAGCAAGGGTAAATTTGATAGACAAGAGGAAAATTCGGGAAATACAGGTCAGTAAGTTGAAATGGAACTTGCAGAAAATTTTTGACCAAGACAAAGAGCGTTGACCAAGGTTGACGCTTTTTGTTTGGCGAAAAAAAGAAAATTGTATTCCGTATTTTTATTCCGAATTTCAAAACAACAATTATGAAGCACAAAAAATTCAGAGGTATGCACCACGGCATCCACGGGATGAAGAATATGGCGCACATGAAAGGGATTCACGGAATGAAGAACATGGCTCACATGAAAGGCATTCACGGAATGAAGAACATGGCTCACATGAAAGGCATTCACGGATTCAAAGCGCAGTCAGGATTTAATGGTGGGGCGGTGGATTATTATCAGGCAGGAACACAAATGGCCGTTGCAGTCTTCAATGAAGGTGGCGTTAACGCTTTGTTGGCATTCCTTGCAGGGTACAATTCAGCAGGATAAAATAAATCGATATGCAAGCAGATAACAGACTTTTTGGTTTTCGCAATCAAGTAGGGGGCTTGTTAGATGAGTTGTCTGATACGCAAGACTACTACGAATCAGGTGTTGCTCAAGCCGTAGCCATTCACCAACAAGGAGGAATTAACGCACTATTAGCCTTCCTTGCCAACTATCAGGCTCCATCTGACCAATTCGGTGGTGGAGAACCTGCGGCGGCTTTTGAGGCGGCGTAACGTAAATGGGGCTTTTCGGGCAAAATACCGCGAGTCCAAATTTTAGCACCCAACAAAGACTTTGTTTAGCCTCCGTCCCTACGACCAATACAACGGCAGGGGGATGGCAACAATGGCATCAAAGTTTGGTCAAATGTTTTGGTCGAGCGGGTGCGAATGATATTTGGATGATAGCGTGGGAAAGGTATGGGAGAAGAAATCCCAATGCCTTTTCCACGTCTTTGGCTCAATATATGCAAGGTCAAGGAGTTACCCTTACCACTACGGGGGGAGAATCCTTGGCTTTAGCAGGAGCCAATTTCATGTCAAGCGTGGGAGGCTACTTCAACTTCATCAAAATTCTAAATATTGTCGTAGTTGGCGGTATTGCAGTTGGTTTTTTGATGTTGTTGTACAACCTTATCATGAATCCTGACAAAGCCAAAAAGACGTTAGGCGTAGTAACCGAAGGCGCGATGCTTGCAACCCCTGCGGGAAGAGTGGCATCCGTCGGAACGAAATCCTTACCACAATGACAGGCAAACAAGTAAGAGGCATTATGATTGGCTCCGTCTTGCTTGTCGGAGGCGTGGTCTATTTTGGAAACAATAGACGCAAAAAGCTATTGTTCGGAAAAATCCAAGAAAAAATCACGGAAATCGGAGGAGACTTTTCAGGAGGCGGTGCGTTTGAAATAGGCGCAGACATCTCGAATTGTCCGCTTTCAGACACCAAAATTAGAAGAACGGCTGAAAGAATTTACTCGTCCTTGTATGACGTAGGCTTGTTTGGATTAGGAACTAAAGAAGAGGAATTGTTTTCGACTTTACGAAGCATTCCAAGCCAAGAATGTTTGGCGGCAGTAAGTCAAAGATATGACTCCCTGTATGACCGAAATATGGATGCGAACATTAGACGCGACCTCTACTCTTTGTTTTCAGATAAATATTTGACCGAGTACGAAAAGATTGTAACACAAGAGATTTTTTAATGAAAAAAGATAGCATTTTCTTAATCGGTGGTTTGGCCTTGGGAGCCGTGGTTTTCTTTGTTTTCAAGGATGACATCGTGGGCAACAAAAAGAAGTCAGCACCACCGCAAACTTCACCTCCTTCGAGTGGGTCTATGAGCGGAGGCTACATGAATACAGGCATTGGCGCACCTAACGAAGTGATGCAAGGTCAGTCTCAAACGACTGAAGCGGGACAACAACAATCTGCCCCTCCACCTCCTTATGCGCTTAATGCTATTGACCCTGCGCTTGCTTCCACGCAAGTTCATCAAGACTTATTTGGAGATTGCGGGTTCCCAATTTTGCCAAATGACTCAAGCATTTGTGTGCGTCGCTTGCAAGATGCTTTTGGTGTGGAGCAAACGGGTTCTTTTGATTTGCCTACCCAAGAGGCATACGACGATTACATTGAGAAAATGCCTAATCGTGGGGATGGCTTCTTCAAGGGATACGGAAGAGAGGGGTGCATTATTGAAGACCCTATTGGCGGTGAGAGAAACCTTTGCGGACTGAATCATGACCAATATCTCGACGTTTTGTTCAAAATGGGGATTCCCTTAACACGCACTTACGATGAATAAAGAATACAAAAATTTTGATGGTGGATTAGCGGATGATTTAGACATCGACCGCGTAGATGATTTTGTCAATCAAGTATCATACAACCCAAGCGGGTTGTTCGATTTTTTGGAAGACGAGGACACGGCTATTTCCCCCTTGCAAGGCAGTAGTCGAAATCCAATCGATTTTGATGGGGATGGTATTCCCGACACGTTCGACATTGACGCAGGTAGCGGTACGGGACTGCCGACAACATCTACAACACAAGATAAACTCAACAAGCGTCGTCGGTCAGGGGCAGGTCTTGGAGCATTTGCCAAAGGTTTAGGTCAAGGTTTGGGCATACTACAAAATCAGCAACAACCCTTACCGCAACAATCAAATGTCGATTACAACACTCCCGCAAAAGCGGGATTAACGACAGAAAGACAAAACCCATTAATTCCGATTTTGATTGGTTTAATTGGAGTGGGGGTCATTTTCATTGCAATTAAATCTACTAAAAAAGGAGGGCAAGACATTGCCGTTCCCGCACCAACCCCTGCAAAATGAATAGACAACAAGTCTTTGCGCTCGTAGCCGTTGTTGGCCTCTCGTTTGGTTTGTATGCGTATATGCAGAAGCAGACGAGACTCATCGACACAATGGACTATGAATTTGAGAATGTAAGACTTACAGGTATTGGGTCACAAGCCATTACTTTGAGTTTTGACCTCGTTCTTGAAAACAAGAGTGATTTAGATTTGAAAATCAATAACATCGATTTTGATGTTTTGTACAATAATTCATTCGTAGGAAAGGTCAATTCCGTTCAATCTTATTTGGTTCAACGCCGTAGCACTCAAGTTGTGCCCTTGACTTTGACCTTAATTCGCTCTGAAATGAGACCTGCGATTCAGCAAGCCTTCTCCAACGTTCAAAATCTTTTGTCAGGTCGCATAAAAATTGCAGGGACTATGGACGTGGGGGCAGACTTATTCACAACCAAGGATTTTCCCTTTGAATATGAGGACACCACCGCTAATTTAGTGGGGTATTCAATTTCATCAGTCACCAATATTTTAGGATAAATGAATGACCTCATCAAAGACCTCGCAATGAGCGAAACCAAATCAGTTTTTAAAAAGGCATTAGTAAAATTTGCAAAAAAAAATGAGATTGGTTGTAAAGAAAATCAACTTCTCATCCGTGCAAATGCAGAAGGTGTGCCTTTTTACACCTATTGCATTGACTTTAAAGAAAAAACTCGTGTTTCTTTCAAGGAAGTTCTTGGTGTGAAGATTGACTTTAAAAACAGAGAGGCCGTTGCAGAGCCTTTTATTTCTAAAACCATCACGCGCTTGAAAGACAAGCATTCTTGCGAGATGGACGATGTAAAAATCTATGCTTGCACATTCGATGAAAAGGCCAAGGATGTGTATCTATTTGGATATATTAAAAATCACAAAATCGGACAAATTAGCTTCGATTGGTTATTCAGCTAAGTCATGCCAATAGAAATTTTAGGAAACGAAATATTCACACAAACGCTCACAGGAACGGAGTCTTTAAGCATCACGGAAGCCGATGGTGTAGGTACTATTTCGGTCTTGTGTACCTCAAGCACCGCAGGAACCATTTTAGGTGCGGCTACCATTGATGGAAAAGCAAGTGAAGCAATCAGCGTAGCTGAAAATAATTCCGTTACTATTTCTGCGTCAAACGGCAAGACGCTCGGCACACTCACTATTACCGCTCCAAGCGGATGCACACTTTTGGTAATCGCAAATCAAGGATAATGAAAGGCGCACAATTCAGAAAAAACTTAATCGGGGTAGTAACAATTAGCTTATCATTTGCTCTTGGTATGACCCTTTACAATGCTTTTTTGATTGCAGATATGGAGGATTTAGAAAAGTCCGAACCTGTCAATGCAAAAAGGTCAGCACCCCCCAAGCCCCTCCCCGTCAAAAAGCCTATGAAAGAATTTTCAGGGCATGGGGAGGCAGTAAGCGACAAAGCAAACGACTCTCAAAGACAAGTTCTAAATAAACAAATGGTCGAGTCCGCGCCCGCTTCACAAATGCTTGGATAAAATGAAAAAAAAGAAACTTTTTATTTCAGCTATTGCCGCCCTCGCGGGAGGTGGCCTTCTTTATGTTGTCTACAAAAGAAAACGACAAAAAGAAGAAGAGGAGGAATCCTCGAAAATCATTTCAGTTCAACCACCAAGCGATACGGATGTAATCGGTGACACCACGGATGGAGGTGACGTAGATGAGGACGTATTTGGAGGTGGTGGCGGTGGTGGTGGTGGCGGCGGTGGTGCAGGAGCCAATCAAATCCTTTGCCGTGGTTTGGACGAAGAGGGCAATGTAGTAACTGCCTTGGTTCCAAATGGGGAAGAATGTCCTGAATATGCACCTTTTTCAGATGACACGGCATGGGATGAGTTTTCTACCGATGCGTTTCGTTGTTACGCTTTAGATGAAAACGACGAGGTTATTGAAATGGAAAAGGAGTTTACCGAGGTTTGCGGTGAAGACTACCCTGATTATCCATTTGAAACATACAATGAGGCGGTGCTTTACGCATCCGACCCTGAAATGTATGAGGGATGTACTGACCCTACGGCATTCAACTTCAATGAGGAAGCAATTTTAGACGATGGTTCGTGTGAACCTGTGGTTGAAGGTTGTAAAATTATTGGAGCAGAAAATTATGACGAAGAGGCTAACACCGAAAATAATGATTTATGTGAGTTTCCTCCCGAAGCGATTTTGGGATGCACAAATGAAGACGCAATAAACTTTAACGCAGATGCGGAAACCGACGATGGTTCTTGCATTATGAGCGTCGAATGTTTTTACATTACCGATGCCCCTTACTCCGTTGCTTCTCAAACCTTTGAATTGCCTGAAACTGAAACTTGCGAATCGGGACTTGAACCGACCTATCTCGATTTGGAATATGAGCAAGGCGGGGAGAGTGCCATCATTTCTAATTTCCTGCAATCGGGATATTTCAATTCTTATGAAAATGCCGCCGCCGTACTTACAGGAATGGGCGACCAAGCAACTAATCTTGGAGGCGATTCTACTGAGATAATTCAATGTTTTCTTATCGACGCGGATGGCACAGGAGTATTCGCAAATGATTTCTACGTGGAACAAGGAGGCTCATGTGAGGATGTAGAATTTGCTCTGCCTCTTTACGATACCGAGGAGGAAGCGCAAGAAGCCCTCAATGAAGTGAACGCGCTCGACACTCAAGAATGCTACTCCTATGACTCGCAAGGGGTGTTTATTTTACAAGATTTACCTTTACTCGATGAGGATAACAATGTTATCCCATGTGAGGATTTAGGCTATTTTTCTTTAAGCGTTCAAGGGCAGAATGAAGCACAAGACGCTTACGACGCAGAATTTCCCACTACTGATTTTGAATCCGAGGGTGAAATAGATACGTCTGCAATAATTACCGCTGAATGTGGCAGTTTGGATTATTGTACTCAAGGGGGCAATGTCCCTTCGGATTTGATTTTGAATTTTGCCTCGTTGTACGGCACAATTACTGCCAATGAGATAAATGACATGCTTGGTTTTGAGTGCTACGACCCCAATACTTGCATGAATATTTATGCCCCACCACCCTTGCAAGAGGGCGAAATCGCTAATCAAACTGACGCGCAGGGATTGATTATTTCATGCCTTCCTCAAAATCACCCTGAATTTGGAGAAATAATTGGGGCATCGCTCAATTTGAGTTTTCCATTGTGGTGGGAGGATTTCAACGATTTCATTGGATTTGAGTGTTTAGATTCATCCGCAAATCCCGTCAATCCCTTAACTGCATCCGACGAATCCGAAATGGAACCTGTATCTGATGGCACAATCATAGATGACGCAGGTTTTAATGAAGAACCCCTGACTGATTTAGATTTTGAAGGAGGGCAAGAAGAAGAGGAAACTACGACAGAAACGGAAGAGGAAACCGCCCAAGAAATTTTTTCCAATTTTGTAAATTCGCGTAATAAATTGTCACAAAAAGGTTGTACTGACCCAATCGCCCTGAATTTTGATGAGGGAGCGGAAGTAGACAACGGCTCTTGCCAATATTGATATGGATAAAAAAACGCGAAATATTCTGATTGGAAGTGCAGTTGTTGCTACGGGTGCAGTTGTTTATGCCGTAGTAAAATCGCGTAAAGAACAAGAAAAAGCAAAAGAAAAAATGCCACCCGCCTTTCCACCACCACCACCGCCTCCCCAAGACTCATCATCAGGTTTTGATTCAGATGGTTCGCCGATTGTGTACGGGTGTACTGACCCCGATGCGAATAATTACAACGCATCTGCCACCAATTCAGACAATTCTTGTACCTACGATGTTGGATGCACCAATGAAAATGCAACCAATTATGACTCAAGCGCATTTTTAGATGACGGGTCGTGTCTTTTTCCCGACCAAGTTGTGCCTATTGACCAAACGTACGTTTTTGGATGTACTGACGAACTTGCGGAAAACTATAACCCTGATGCAGTAGCCTCTGATGGCTCTTGCCTGTATGCTGAAGGGTGTAAGAATCAAAGCGCACTTAACTTTGACCCTGAAGCGGTGGTGGATGACGGGTCATGTATTTTCGACTCTGTTAGTAGCGGGCCAACCGATGTGCTTTACACTTTGGATTGCCTTGACCCTGCCGCCTCAAACTACAATCCTGACGCGGATTATGACGATGGAAATCAATGCGTTTACATTGGTGGATGCACCAATTCTTTAGCTGATAATTACAACGCTTCAGCCCAATATGACGATGGCAGTTGCATTTTCAATGGTCAGCCGTCCGTCGTTCCTGATAGTGAGCAATATGTCCTCGGTTGTATGGACGAGGCCGCGCAGAATTACAACATCCAAGCCGACTACGACGATGGAAATCAATGCTCGTACCTTGGTGGTTGCACCCAACAAGGGGCGCAAAATTTCAATCCGTTAGCACAATATGATGACGGCACTTGTACCTTTATTGCCGTAGCACCTGACTTTGAAGACGTTACATACACATTAGGTTGTCTTGACCCTGCCGCGACCAATTACAACGCGGAAGCGGATTACGACGACGGAAATCAATGTCAATATTTAGGGGGTTGCACCAATCCTTTAGCGGACAATTACAACGTCAACGCCCAATATGACGATGGAGGGTGTCTTTTCGACGGAAACCAAAGTGTCATGCCCGAAGATGCGGTCTACACCTTGGGATGTATGGACGAGGCCGCCTCGAATTTCAATCCTCAAGCAACATCTGACGATGGTGAACAATGTGTTTACATTGGTGGATGTTTAAACGAACTCGCCGATAACTTTGATGCTACCGCACAATATGATGACGGCAGTTGTTCTTTTGATGGAAATGTGAGCATAATGCCCGACTCGGTGGCAGGGTATCAATTAGGATGTACCGACCCTGAAGCCCAAAATTATGATGTAAATGCAGTAGGCGACGATGGCTCATGTCAATACATCGAAGGATGTATGAATGAATTGGCCGACAACTTTAACCCTGACGCACAATACGACTTGGGTTCTTGCATTTTTGATGGAAATTACTCTATGGTTCCCGAAGGAATTTCAGGTTATCAATTAGGATGCACGAATCCTGAAGCCGTGAACTACGATGCCAACGCGGTAGCAGATGACGGCTCATGCCAATACATTGAGGGTTGTATGAATGAGTTGGCCGATAACTACAACCCTGAAGCCCAATATGATTTAGGTTCTTGCATTTTTGATGGACAGGCGCAAAGCATTCCCGATTCCCTTGCGAATTATCAATTAGGATGCACCGACCCCGAAGCGCAAAACTATGATGAGAATGCAGTAGGGGATGACGGCTCATGTCAATACATCGAAGGATGTATGAATGAGTTGGCCGACAACTACAACCCTGAAGCCCAATATGATTTAGGTTCTTGCATTTTTGATGGGAATGCTCAAAGTGTTCCCTCTTCCGTAAATTATAGTTTGGGTTGTACCGACCCCGAAGCGCAAAACTTCAATAACCAAGCCGAATTTGATGATGGCTCATGCGTCTACATAGGTGGATGTATGAATCAGCTTGCCGACAACTTTGATGCTACCGCACAATTTGACGACGGCTCATGTATTTTCGATGGCATTCAACCCATTGACTTTGAAGAAGCAACCTACACGTTAGGTTGCCTCGACCCTGCCGCAACCAATTACAATGAGAACGCCGATTATGATGACGGAGACCAATGCCAATACATTGGAGGGTGTACAAATGCGTTAGCAAATAATTATAGCCAAAGTGCCCAATATGACAATGGCTCATGCGACTTCGGAGATGGCCCCATATATGAATTGACAAGTGAGCAATATGTCTTGGGATGTATGGACGAGGCCGCGTTCAACTTTAACGCCAACGCGGATTATGACGATGGCAATCAATGTCAATACTTTGGAGGATGTGCAAATAATTTAGCAGACAATTTTGACCCCTCGGCTCAATATGACGATGGAAGTTGTCAGTTTGAATCGAACGTCTCAGTTGTTCCCGATGACTTGGCAACCTATCAATTAGGATGCACGAATCCTCAAGCGATAAACTATGATTCAAATGCAGTATTTGACGATGGCTCTTGTCAGTTCGTTGAAGGTTGCATGAATCCTGCCGCAGACAACTACAACCCTGACGCTCAATATGATTTAGGCTCGTGCATTTTTGACGGGAACGCCACGTCTTTACCTGAATCTCTTGCCAATTATCAATTAGGATGTACTGACCCTGAAGCACAGAATTACGATGCTTCCGCAGAATATGACGATGGTCAATGTCAATACATTGAAGGTTGTATGAATCCCCTTGCGGAAAACTTCAACCCTGAAGCGCAATACGATTTAGGCTCGTGCGTTTTTGATGGAAACCAAAGTAGTGTTCCACAATCAGAGCAGAACTACATTTTAGGATGTACTGACCCTGCGGCAATAAACTTTGACGAAGGTGCAGATTACGACGATGGAGAACAATGTCAATATTTAGGTGGATGTACTATTCCAAGTGCGATAAACTTCAATCCTGACGCTCAATATGACAATGGGTCTTGCGATTTTGGTGATGGCCCTGCGTATGAATTGACAAGTGAGCAATACGTTCTTGGATGTATGGATGAGGCGGCCTCGAATTACAACGAGAATGCTGATTTTGACGATGGAGAGCAATGTCAATATGTCGGTGGTTGCACTCAAGAACTTGCCGACAACTACAACCCTGCGGCGCAGTATGATGATGGGTCATGCTCTTTCACTACACAAGACTTCGCTCCTGCTGATGTTCAATATCAGTTTTTCTGCGGAGACCCGAATGCAAACAACTACGTTGACTCACTTCTGATTGAGGGTCTTGCAGGGGCGGCTTACGACAATAGTCTTTGTACTTACGACGAAGGTTGCACTCAAGAAAACGGGTTGAATTTCGACCCAAGTGCGTCTATTGACGATGGAAGTTGCCTTTTTGCCTTCTCCGTTACTGCCAACCAACAAGTAGACTTCAATACTGCAAGTCTCATTGCAAATAATTGTGGAGTTAGCGCGGCGGCTCTCGGCATTGGAGTTGCAACCACCCAAACCATTGGTGACATAAATGATGGGGTTGAACAGGTAACAGGCTCCCCATGCTTTACTATTGGAGGGGATACGATGATTCCGCAAGGGGTTCAATACATTCAGGTTTGCGATGATGTGAATGCAACGAACTCCGTGTCTCTTGCACAACTTCAATCCTATGAAGACTCAGGTATAAGTGTGGTTGTAAATAATGCCACTTGTCAATATGCAGGTGGATGCACCGATGCAGGGGCGTTAAATTTCCAAGCAGAGGCAGGTTTTGATGACGGGTCATGTATTTTCCCAAGTCAGCCACCTTCTACTCCAATTACATTAACGCAAGCACAAAGTATTGTTCAATTACAATGTCCTCCCTTATCAAGTGATATAAATCAGGATATTTTGGCATCGGCCACGAGCAGTATTTTGACTCTTGGAGAGTTGAACGACATTGTAGAAAATAGTCAAGGAACTCCTTGTTTCACTTTGTTAGTGCCTGAGTCCCCACAGGATTTGGCGACCTATCAGCTTGGATGTACTGACCCTGCCGCCTCGAATTATGATTTCAATGCTTCGTATGATGACGGAAATCAATGTCAATACATCGGAGGTTGCACCAATGAATTGGCTAACAATTTCAACGCTTCAGCCCAATATGACGACGGGACGTGTGACTTTGGTGATGGCCCTGCTTATGAATTAACGAGTGAGCAATACGTCTTGGGATGTATGGATGAGGCCGCATCGAACTACAACGCACAAGCGGATTATGACGATGGCAACCAATGTCAATATATCGGTGGGTGTACGGCTGACAATGCAACCAATTTTGACCCTTCCGCTCAATATGATGACGGAACGTGTGAATTTGGCGATGGCCCCGCCTATGATTTAACCGACTTCGAGACGGGAGTGTCATACGTTGGAGGTTGCTTGAATCCTCAAGCAGATAATTACAATTCAGGAGCCGATTTTGACGATGGGTCTTGCACGTTTGCCAACTTGCAAACGTCTTTAACGGGTTGCATGAATCCTGAAGCAAACAATTACGACCCGTCCGCTCAAATTGCGGGTGTATGTACGTTTGATGACGTTGAATACGATTTGACTGCTCTCGATGAAGGAGGTCAGGTGTACGTTGGTGGATGTCTTGACCCACTTGGGGACAACTTTAATCCAAATGCAGATTACGATGATGGGTCATGCAGTTTTGCACTTTATGGTGAAGAGAATACGGGATGTATGAATCCTGAAGCCAACAACTTTGACCCAACGGCGACTATTGCAGGGATTTGCACGTTTGACGAGGTGCTATATGACCTGACGGATTTTGAGCAAGGCGCAGAATACGTTGGAGGATGTATCAATCCTGATGCCGATAACTACAACGAATCGGCAGATTTTGATGATGGCTCATGCTCATTCGATTCACAATTTGGATGTACCCAACAAGGGGCGCAGAATTACGACCCATCGGCTCAATTTGATGATGGCTCCTGTGTATTTATTCCGATTGATTTTGAAGCAGAACAAGCGACATACGGATGTACATACGAGGCCGCAACAAATTTTGACCCAACGGCAGAAATTGATGATGGCTCTTGCATCTTCACCCCTCAATCCTGCGGATTTGGAAGCGAACCAACTCAAGAATCAGAGACTTTAGGAAATTAAAATGCAACATGAACTTGCCACATATCAAACGTATGCCTCACCTCGTAAAACGGGTGGGTTGATTGCAGGGATTTCATTAGTTACACTTGGAATAGGTGCATTGGTCTTGTATCTCGTAAGGCAATCACGAAAAGCGGATGAAGAAGCATTAAAAGAATTGATGAGAGGAGAGCCTGTACAAGTTTATCAGCCTGAAGCTACAACCATTGGAGGTTTATTGGACGAACTTTTCCAATTTGGAAGAGGTACAGAAGGTATCAGTCAATCACCTCTAATACCTAAAGAAATTGGATGTAATAAAAAATGGAATAAATTAGAGGATGTAGATGAATTTAATCCATCCGCTAATTTCAATAAGTGTGGTCAAGGTGTTTTCGAGTTTCAAGAAATGCTAAATGAATCGGGCTATTTCACATCAGTAAATGGTAAATACGATAACTCTACTTTTCAGGCACACAAGCAATGGGTAGCGACCTTTAATGAGCAAATGAATCGACCTGTCATGCAAGCGTCACAAATAGATTAAAAAGACAAAAAAAATGACTTTTGTAAATGACCAAATGGATTTATTGGTGGGCGGGTCTCAAGACTTTCCACAAAGAATGCTTGAGCAAAATTACGCTCAAAATTCACCCCTTGCATTCGCGCCTGTAAGTGGGCCGCAAAAGTCATATAAAAACATTGCAGAGGCGAGTCCTGCTCCTATTGAAGAAATTAAAGAGGAACAAGAAAATCTTTCAGATAGACTCGACAAATTAGAAGCAGAGACGGAAACTAAACCAAAGTCAGTAAAAGGATTTTTTCAGAAACATCAAAAAAAAATCAAAACGGGTATCCTGATTGGTGTCGCGTTGTATGCGGGATATAGGTTATTTTTAAAAGGGCGAATCAAGTTTGGTCATGGAGGTCATGCCTCGGCAGACCCTATGCCTCCTATGGAATCGGGCGGTGAAATCACAAGTGCAGAAATCTAATGACAAAATTAGAGAGACAAAGGTTAGCTGAAAACACCATTGAGGCTCAATTCCCCCTGCCATCCAACATTGGTTGTAGTGGATTAGTCGATACCAATGCTTTAATGAATGCCGAAAAAACGCTTTTGTCGAACGAAGTTCTTATTCAAAGAGGGAGGGATAGAAAACTTGCTGAAGAAAAGTTGACGGCATTAGCCAAAAGACGCAGGGAACTTGATGAATTGTACGTCTTGAAGCGTTGTAGAGACCTTGAACTTCTTGACATTGAAAAGCAAAATCTCGACGCTCTTGATGCTTTGAGAGGGGATGATAAGTCAATGCCTACAAGCGGGTTCGACAACAGGACTTTGATTGGTTTGGCTTTAATTACATTTTTAGGTCTTGGCATTGCATTCTTCATCAAAAAACGTGGATAATGCTATTCAAATATTAGCAGATTTCATTATTGAGGACAAAACGGCGGTTGTCGTTTTCCTTAACGAAAATGGATATGCAGATTTGCCTTTGGATGCCTCATTTATGGAGGTCAACAGGGCAGTATCGAAAAACATTTTAAACGAAGGTTTTGTCAAAAAATTATCTGAAGTCATTTTTCCGTTTCGAGGGGTAATTCCGCCATCTGCACAAGCGGCGGCAGAGGCAACCGCAGGTGCAGGTTCCGCGTCTTCAGGGGCCAATCCTGCAACATGGATAGTTAAGGTCGTAGAAATTGGAGCCGACCTTTTCATTCAAGCTAAATCAGAGGAAAATCAACGACTTGCAACGTATGCTCAATATGATTTGGCACAAAGGCAAGTACGAGACCAAACCGAAATAGCCAAACAAAAGGCACAAGAAGATTTTTTGTTAGAATTGGTCAAGGCCCAAGAGAAAAAAGCGCAAGACAACACCGCACAAAATCTTATTTTGCTTCTTGGAGTTGTAGCATTTTTAGGAATCGCATTTTATGCAGTCAAGCGAACTACGAAATAACGTTGCCAAGCTAATTGCTTTGCGTATTGTCGATGACCGCGAAATGGTCATTGACTTTTTGCGTTCTCGGACTGATTACGAGGTTCAAGATGGATGTTCTAATGGATACCTTGCATCAATCATGTCCGACATGGTTTTCGATGAAAAAAGCCATGAAAAATTGGGTCGTCTTCTAATGAAGGATGTCGAATTTGTGAACTTTGACCCATTGTCTCTTGGTGCATTTTTACTTTACTTCGCTATTGTGGGAACAGGGGCTACTACGATTGGTGCAGTACGAGGTTCACAAGAGGCACGAGAAAGTGCAATAAGCGGTCTTACTCTTCAGCAAGTAGAGTATGACAAGCAAATGGTTGAAAATCGACGCGAAATGTCGAAGGAATTTTTTGCGGAGATTTTGAAAAATGAGCGGGAGATTCAAGAGCAAAAAAGGCAGGTAGTTTTGGAGGAAAGAAGAAAAAACTTAATTTATTTGGTTATTTTTATTGCGATTTTGACCGCATCCTTCGCTCTCATTATTAGAAAATAAATGGCTCAAGCACCAACTACACCACCAAACATTACAAGCACGAATGCCGTCCGAGACGACTACTCGCAAGGGGTTCCCATGACAGGGACGTGTTATACGCCCGATGGCGTTGCGGTGGGTGTATTTCTTGTCAATGGACAATGCCCACAAGGTTTTTTTGCTGAAGCCCCAAGAGAAGAAGACAACTTCAGCAATGACGCTGATTCTCAAGAATATTCGATAGCAGATTTATTGGATGATTTGGTGGATTTTGACCCTGATGAGGGAGAGACGGGAGAAGAAGAAATCTTTGAAGTATCGGGGGGTCAGATACGCATTTGTTACACCGCTTGCAATGCAAATGGAAATTCCTCGGCATTCGCCTTTGTGGGATTGGACTCTTGTCCTATATCGCATCCTTTTTCTCAGATGCCCGATTGCACCGAAGTTCGTAATTCCTTGGCCGATTTGGTCGAGAGATATGACGAATTGTTAGCGGAAGCAGAAGGAGCGAATGCAGAGCAACTACAAGCCCTTCAAGATAAAATTGCAGATTTACAAGAGGCGATGCAAGCACCTGTTGTTGCTCCACTTCCCCCACCTCCTGCACCACAAAAGGCGGGATTCGGAGGCATTCCCCCTTGGGCAATCCTTACAGGTCTTGGCGTAGTAGCACTAATTGCAATCCTTGGAAGCCGTCGCCGTCAGCCCGTGGTAGTTCAAGCCAAGTAAATGGCCTACCGCATCAAAAGATACACGCAAACACAAGCAAAAAAACTTGGCGTTTCGGTAAAACCATCAAAGCTAAAAGGCAAAAAAATTGATGTTTTCAAGGGTGACAAAAAAGTAGCAAGCATCGGGGCTTACGGCATGAAGGATTATCCCACATACATGGAATTAGAGCGCAAAGGCAAAGTGCCAAAAGGAACCGCTAAGGAGCGTCGTAGGCTATACAAAATACGTCATCAAAAAGACCGAACAAAGCGAGGAAGCGCAGGATTTTATGCCGACAAACTTTTGTGGTAAATTTCTTATTTTTACAAAAAACGAATATCTATGAAACAAAGTAGAGCAAGAGCAGTAGCGAACGCACGTCGCACCGCTTCCAATAGAGTGAATGCCAAACGTGCTTCTATGCGTGGTGCGACAGGCAGTCCCGTTTCATTTCAGAGAGATGCGGGGGAGTTCAGAAGCGCGGCACATGGAAACCCTGAAAAGAAAGCATCAATCGCAGTTAGCAAACTTATTCCGTTTTTGTGATGGCAGTACCAAAGCACTTGCAAAGATGGACGACTCACCTGAACAAAGTGAGAAAAGCAAATCCAAGCCTTTCGCTCAAGCAAGCGATGAAAAAGGCTAAATCTTCATATAAAAAGTAATGAGTAATATTTATGATTGGTTCGGTGGAAGAAAACTTTTCTTTGGATTGATTCTTTTCATCATTGCCACGTTGCTTTTCTTATTCAGCGACAAAACAGATTTCGACGGATGGTCTCAATTAGTCATGTGGATTTTTGGAATCTACGCAGTTGGCAATGTTGGGGAACACGTTTCGGAAGGATTATCAAAACAAAAAAAATAAATTAAAATGAAAGGTTTTTTAGACATCAAAGACCCCAACACATTCTTGGGAGGACAAAATGTCCACAACCTCTTGATTTTGGCGGGTATTGCCGTCATCATCATGGAGTGTAAGAAGAAGTGATTTGAGGAAAAATTAATGAAAGCCTCTTCACCTGAAGGGGTTTTCTTGTTTGGCGGAAATGGCAAAAAAAAGAGCAGGGCGTAAAGGAGCGGCGCAAACGCCCGCGCCAAAAAAGGAACGCATTAGGGGAAGCAAAACCAACAAGCGAGGTAGTGCATCCGCTTCAACGCGCTCTTCAATAAAATTTAGCGAGGGGCTTACAAACAAGATAAAAGCCTTTCTCAAAGAATACAACAAGGCGAACCCTTCTAAAAAAATCAGCTTGCCAACTGCAAAAAAAGTGGTTCGGAGAGGGATGGGCGCATATAGTTCTACACACAGACCTACGATTTCAGGAGGACGACCAAATTCGCGCCAAGCATGGGGGATAGCACGTCTTCATGCTTTTGCAAGAAAAAAGTCTCGAAGTCAAACGGCAAAAGGTGTAGTCTCAAGTCGTCCCATCAAAAAAAGCTATACCCAAGACAATGATTTGTTATGACATGGAAGCACAAAATCCAAGAAAAAAGGGGTTTGGCACTTGTCGTGCTTTTATTTCTTTTGTGGGGAATAGAAAAGTTTGAACATCAGCGTGACTTCCAAAGGCATTTAGACCGCATAGAAACGCTTCAAACTCAAAAGGACAAGTATGAGGTTAGCGTGGACTCATTAGGCGCAGTATCGGCTCGGCAAGAAATATTATTGCTCAACGCAAAGAATGAGTATCATTCTCTGTTACGCGATTTTACTTCTTTAAAAAACACTACGGCTCAAACAAAGGTCATCACGAGGACACAAATAGATAGCGTCTTTATTCCCGTTGTGAGTATTGACACCTTGTTTGTAGATGGCTCTTCTGCGCCAATTTATTCTTTCTCTGACACAAGTGAATTTTATTCAATCAGCGGTAAGGTAAATTCTGAATTTGCTTTGATACAAGACATTAGTTTTTTCAATGACATTACCTTTTCCCATAGATGGGAGCGCAAAAATTTGTTGTCGAAAAAAACGTATTTTGTGGAGGTCAAAAACACTAATCCATACGTCCAAATCCAAGGGCTTCAGAATTATGAAATTCAAGACAAGAAAAGAATTTGGGAGACGGGTAAATTTTGGTATGGGCTTGGCGTAGCAACAGGAATTATGATAACACGATAAATGTCAAATCAATCTTCACTTTCATTTGGTTTTAATAGTGGTTCGGGCGGAGGCGGAGGCGGAGGCGGAACCCTAACGTCAGTCGCCGCAGGGACAGGTATTGTATGTACACCTGACCCTATTACTGCGACAGGTTCAGTTGCCTTGGGAACAACAAATGGTCTTGTTTCTATTTTTGATGGAGGGAATGGGCCACAACTCACTTTAAGTGGTGCAACAGGTTCGGTTCCTATTTATGACCCAACAACCTTCCCCTCCACGACCTTTACAATGGTGCAAAAAGGACGTGCTTTTTTTTCCATATCTGATGCGGGGGTTAATGAAAGACTCGGAGTTGGTGGGGTTGGAACTCACGATTTAATTTCGGTAACTGCAACAGTATCAACGAATTGCGCCACAGGAGGAGTTTTCATTGCCTCTTTGGTGGGAAATGGAATATTGCAACAAACCTACACTCCTGACGTTGCAAACATTGTGTGTAATGGTTCGCTTCAAAGTCAAGTTTTTACAACTCCTGACTTTCGGGCAGGAAATAACACAAACGGCCCAAGCGGGCCTGACCTCGATTACATACAAGCCTCTTATGTAATTGGCGGAGTTATTTCAGGAAAGGTGCAGTTTTCGGACATCACAATAAACATTACACAATTCAGCGACTAATGGCTCCAATAACGATTTCAGAAAAAGAACAAATGGACGTTTCGGCGAACAGGTCAACAGAAGCGGTTATTTTGCGAATGATTGACCTTCTCGAAGACCTTGAACGCCGTGTGGAGGCTTTAGAGAATCCATAACAATGGCTCAACCTAAAACATCCTTTCATATTCCATCGGGTTTTGCACAAGTTGCATCAGAGTTTATGTCATGGACGTTATTTCTTGTGATGCTTGGTGAATTAGCGTGGTCGGCATCCGATAAAAAAAGAATTTTATCTTTTTACGGCATAAAGGACTGATTTTTCAACATTATATTTGTGAAAACAGAACTGATGCTTGATACTTTGACGCAATATGAGATGTTATGTCTTGTTGGTGGGTTGATTGGGGTGTACGTCAAATTGAATTCTGATGTTTTGAAACTCAAAGCACGAGTGGAAAGTCTTGAAAAAAGCGATGGGGAAGTAAAAGATATGTTGACAACACTTCTGACCGCCGTGAACGAGGTTAAATTGCTTCTTGCCACGCATGGCATCAAGTAATGAGAAAAATTGAAAAAATAATCTTGCATTGTACGGCAACGCAAGAGGGCAAAGATTACTCAGTTGATACAATAAGGAATTGGCACATGAGTGAGCCAAGGAGGTGGTCAGACATCGGTTATCATTTTATCATCCGAAATGATGAAAGCGCAACAATCGAGCGTGGCCGACCCATTGAAAAAAAAGGCGCACACACGCTTGGACAAAACTCAAATTCTATTGGCATTGTGTATGTGGGTGGTGTGGACAAAGACTTGAAAGCTAAAGACACCATGACACCTTGTCAAGAAGAATCATTCATTAAACTTGTGGAATCTTTACGTATGGTCTTTGGTCAATTACCTGTGTTTGGACACAACGATTTCACCGATAAAAAAGCATGTCCGAGTTTCAAAGTCAAAAAGAAGTTTCCGCAGTTGGGTGTATGAGTGACCCCCTCTTCAAAAGTTGGGCGTTTTCACGGGCGACTCAATGCTTAACCTTCGACGAAAAAAATACTTTAATTAGTATTATCTTGCAGGATAGAAATAAAGCGATAGAAAATGCGTTAGCGCAGGAACGTCGCCAAAAAGGAAAATAAAATGAAGAACGGAAAGGGAATTGTGAATACGGCCATTGGCCTCGCTTTGCTCGGTGTTACCATTTTTGTGGTTGGCTTTGCCTTCCAAAAGGGTAAGGATAGAGCAGAAGGTTAATCCTATTCGAGATAGACACAGGTTAGGGGCTTCGCGCCCCTTTTCCTGTTTGTGTTAATTTTGTAGTGATGAATCTATTGCTATGAAAAACATTTTGCTATCTCTTTTTTTTCTTGGGTTTGTGTGGGCGGTAAGTCCTGAAAATCCTGTATTTCAGTTAGACAACATAGTTAATAAGGGTGGATGCCTTGATGAAAATGCCATCAATTATTGTTTTGATTGTAACGAAAATTTAGGCACTTGCTTATACGACAATGAGACAAGCCGAATTTGTGAAGACGCTCGTATTGCTTGGAAAAAAAGGTGGAAACCTGATTCCGAGTATCCGACGAAATTTCAAGTTGCAACCTACACGGAATGTTGGCTTGATTGGGAAGTGACTATTTATGACCGATTAGGAAACGAATTGTGGTTTAGCATCGACCCGAAGGACTCTTGGTCAGGTATGATGAATGGGGTTTACGTCCAAGCAGGAGAGTATTATTTGTCCATAAAAGGCCAAACAAGAGGAATGACGAAAACTATTGATATTGTGAGCGAATTTGATGTATTTTACTGAAAACCAAACTGATGAATAAATTATTGTGGACGTTTTTGATGCTTTGGCCTATTCTTGCCAATGCACAAGTAGACATTTGTAAAGCATTAGAAATTAATGAGTCTCGAAATCCATTTTTGAGACAAAGGGTTGTGCCAAGTGTGGATTTGGATACTGCTGAAATTATCGTTGTACCACTCGTTTTTCACATTATCCATTTAGGGGAGGAAATTGGGGACGGAACGAACATCAGCGATGAGCAAATTCAAAGTTGTGTATTGGCATTAAATGAGGACTTTAGGAAGATAGAAGGAACAAATGGAGATGGTTTAGGTGTAGACACTAAAATTGAATTTTGTTTAGCTTCACGCTCCCCTGATAACTTGCCAACTACGGGCATTGTAAGGCACAATGCGTCTGACCTTATCTTTTCTTCCACGTTTGCAGGTCAGCAAATTTATGAGGAATACGTGCTTGATGGCGCAAGTTCAAATAGTGAATTTGCCAATCCACAAGGCATTCCGCACACCTATATAAAAGACGTTTATGGTTGTTGGAATATTGACGATTACCTTAATATTTGGGTAGTAAGCGAAATAAATGGAAACAATGGTGGGAGTGGCATCCAAGGATTTTCTTATGTTGGTTTCAACGATTTACAATGTGATGGTGGCCCTGTGGTATTATATAATGTTGTGGGCACTACGGGTAATATCAAATTGGGTAATTTGAACAAAACAATCACCCACGAAATAGGTCACAATTTTCTTCTCCTCCACACTTTTGGTCTTGGAGGAAGCACTTGCGTAGAAACAAATTGCGAAACTCAAGGCGACCAAGTGTGTGATACACCTCCTACAACCACCAATTATGGATGTACGCCAAGTGATTGTCCTGATGCACAGGTAAACAACTACATGGATTATACCTCTCAAACTTGCCGAAATACTTTCACGCAAGGGCAAACGGAGCGCATGAGAGAAGAATTGTGGTCAAAAAGAAATGGATACACGAATAGCCTTGGGTGTATTCCCGTAGTGGATATTGATGGTGGAATTTCAAATATGGCAATAACTAATCCGAACTGCCAAACAACCTTTGACATTACTACTACCCTTGCAAATTTTGGTGTTGCTGAATTGACAAATCCAACCTTGACGTTTTCTAATGGAGCAAATCAAACAAGCGCATTCATTCCTCTCTCACTTCAGGCGGGTGAAACTTATACGCACACTACGGAATTTTTCTCTTTGGCATCGGCGACCATCGATGCACAGGTTTCATTCCAACAAACCGAGTCGTTCCTTGCGAATAATGTGGCAGAAACTCAATTTGTTTATGCTGATGGGAATATTCTCAGGGTAGAAATAAGCCCTGACGTTTGGTCAAATGAAATTGATTGGGAGTTGGAAGGGGAAAATGGACAAATTGTTGGTTTCGGCGGTGGTTTCCCTGTCTTTTCTCAAGATAGCACGTTTGTTGACGAGTTTTGTCTTTTTGGTAGTTGCTACACTTTCAAGGTCTATGATACGGCAGGAGATGGCCTTTGTTCATTTGATTTTAATGATGATGGATTTTGCGATGCGAATTACAATCAATTCATCCGTTTGACGCTCAATAACGAAGTAATTTTTGAACTCATAGAACCCGACGAACTTAATTACGGGTCTTTACTGACCTTTGATTTTTGCGACGAAATTTCTGAATGTGAAGGGGATTTGGATGGCGATAGCCATGTGGGGGTGAGCGATTTCCTTATCATGTTGTCTTACATGGGTTCCCTGTCAGAAAACAATCCACTTGTTACTGATTTTGATGGGAACGGCACGACTGATTTTAACGACTTGTCAGTCATTTTGGCGAATTACGGCACGTCGTGTCCCGCCATAGTAACGTTTGAAACTATCCTTCCGAACGTAGATGCCGAAGTTCTAAATGGAGGTAAGGAAATGGATATGGTCGGATTCTATGACTTGATGGGTCGTAGAGCGGGGAATGACCGAGGAGTTTTGCCGAAGGGGATTTACATCGTTGTTACAAGTGAAAATGGAAAGATGGTACGTCAAAAAATCTTGATTCAATGAAAAAAATTATCCTCTTTTTTTCTCTGATTTTATCATCTTTATTTGGGTTTGCACAATGTGATGTTGCTATCGCAGGATTTGACCCTGTTAGCCTTGAAATGACCATCATTGTTTATGATGGACATTGTGGTTCTTCTGCTGATTCGATTGGTGAATTTTTGTTGACGCTGACATTTGACCCTGTAATTCCTGCGGATGAGAATCCATTTCCCTGTTTCTCTCCAAATGGAGATACTGACCTCCTCTTTCCGCTTGATTTACCTTTTGTGAACATTGGGGAAGGGGAAGATGAGATAATTCAAAGCGGAGACACTTTGACCTTTAATCTCATCGAAAGTCAACCTTTGGGATTAGGTACTACTTCTTGTTGGCAAGAAGCAATCAATGCGGGTGCTTTTGAATCTTGTATTGTTGTTTTTATCAATCAAATCAATGATAGTGCAACATTAGACGGAGGCACGACAGGTTTGGGAGGATTTCCATATCCTGATACAAATGTTGACGACAATGTAATTATCTTCTCTCTGACGGATGCGTGTGGGGGGTTGCCTCCACCTCCTATTTACTTCGGTTGTACTAATCCTGAAGCCACAAATTTCGACCCACAAGCAAATACAGATGATGGCTCATGTATCGTAGAAGGGTGTACTGATGCGAATGCGCTGAATTTTGACCCTGAAGCAAATTCAGATGACGGCTCGTGCCTGTATGTGGTTTTCGGTTGTACAGACTCTTTGGCCCTGAATTACAATCCTCTTGCAAGCGTGGATGACAACTCGTGTTTATACGAAAACGCGGGGCCATCCGAGTGTCATGAAGTCTCGATTTTTGTTCCGAATGTGTTTAGCCCTAACAACGATGGGGTCAACGATGGATTTCAGGTAATCACCAAGGCCCAATGCTTTCTTGAATGGAAAACCTACATCTTTAACAGGTGGGGAAGTGTGGTTTGGGAGGCAGATTCGCCTGATTCAATATGGTATGGAGATGGATATGGCAAAACACACTATGTCTCCGATGGAGTTTACGTCTACAAAATTGAAGCCATAGGCACTTCCCCCGAAAATACTCAATCCGTTTTAGGACACGTCACAATTTTTCGGTAGTTCAAAACATTTTCCCACGTCATATTCAATTTTTCATTGATTGAGTCGTAATCCGCTTGGTCAAGCCAAAGTGGTTTTTTCTTGAAAATTGGTAAGGTGGAATTGCCTTTGTAATGCTCAAGATTTTGATATTCTGACCGCTTCTTTGGCACGTCAAATTTCAAAGAAATATCGTCTAATTGCTTTGTAAAGTCGGATTGGAAATCCTCAAGACGAAGAACAATCATGTTGTACGCCATTCTTGGAAATTCATGAAACATGAAATTCAACTTGACGTGTCTCAATTTCATGATATTATCGAATCTTCCCTTCGTTTGATAATTTCGGTCTGCCATGATTTCTGACCCCATTGCACCTGCAATATTTGGTAAGTTGTGGTCTTTGACGCTATAAATTTCTGCGTCAAGAAAAGTTTTGAAATCTACTTTATGCAAGTGTTCAGGAAGATGCCATTTCTTTTCAAAGAAACTTTGAAGCCAAGAGTAAGGCTCTCTTACAACACAAACGAGGAGCAAGTCTTTTGGATATTTCTCTTGTCGCTTTGACCAAAAATGCTTGTGCCCATATTCTTCGGTGTGAGGTAAATCAAGGTTGTGTTCTATCAATCGTTGAGTGTAGTATGTTCCACTACATCTTTCTCCAATCAATTTGAACCTTGAAACATCCTTAATTTCTCTCCGTGAAAAAGGGCTTTCGGGGTAGGAAAATTTTTGCATCAGTCAAATAGGTCTTTCATTTCAGTTACCTCTACATCCTCAATTTCACTTTCGTCTGCGTCCTGTAATGCTTGTGCGAAGACATTGGGCTTATGAAAGTCTGATGATGATTTTTTTACTTCAATTATTTCGTTTCCATCAAGAGAAAGCATATCACCCCTTTCCGACAAGTTATCATAATGCAGTCCTGACCCAAGCTGAAATTCCTTTGGGACAAGTTTAAGAAGTTGTTTCAAACAAGTTTTTTTCAGCATCCAACCTTGCGGGTCTTTGTCTTTATTGAACCAAATGCCCTTATTACCCGCTTTGCTCATACGCTGAATTTCTTTGAGTTCTCCCTCTGACATTACTTTGAACATTGGTTCACTATTGCGAAACTTTACAATGCAATAAACATGACTTACAGACCCACGTTCACCCGAAGCGGGTTTGTGAGACAAGTAAGGCTCCAAACCCAATCCCCAATCAAATTCATCCATTTCATAAACAATTTCTGCGCTTATGCTTTTGATTTCAGGGTTGCGATAGGCAATCTTAATAAGTCCTTGGTATCCTAATTGAAATTGGCAAGCATTGCCGTAGGGAATAAGCCACGCTTCACCCACTTCGGGTGACGGGGATAAACCATGTTCTGCACATAGCAATAAGGAAGCAAAAAGGCTTGCAGGGTTCTTTTCAACTACTCCCAACAACTTTTTGTCTCTTTTCACGGCATTGAAAGCCATCGCAAGAAATCTCTCTACATTAATATTCGGGTTGTTTTCAAGCAAGGATTCAACGCGGTCTTTGTAGGCGTACAACTGATTTTTGAAAATGGCAGTAGCGTTTTTAGCCTTTGAGGGCGTTGTTTTTGATGTAGACATGGTAATCGTAGTATTGGTCTAATTTGAAAGTGGTTGAGAATGCTTCGTCTCTTACTTTTTCCCAAGCAATTAGACCGATTATTTTGTTATTATTTGAATCTATTTTTTTCAGGGTATCTATCAAATCTCTTTTGAATGATTGGATTTCACGTTCACCAACTCCGTGCTTGTTTGGGTCAATCAGAATGTCTGAAATATGAAGCACATACTCAAACATTTCTTTGCTATTGGAGGCGATGGTTTTGATTTCCTCACGATTCTTCTTTTTCGTCGTCAATCGCATCTCGTAAGGTTTTAGTGAGTTTATTTGCGGTTTTCGCCAAGTGATACCAAGCGCGGTATTCTTGGTATTTTCTTTGTGCATAGGTCTTTACTTTTTGAGCCAACGAAATTCCTCCAAAAACCAATGATAGTCCTAAAGTCAATAGGATGCCTGAAACCTTGTGAGTGAAATTGTTGTTAGCGTGTCTCCATTGAAATGCCAAATTTTCAGGTAAATAAAGAAGAATATAAATAAGGGAAAGGAGCAGATAAAATTCAACCGCTACTTTTACAATACAAACGATTACTTCAATCATGACGCTATAACATTACAGGCGTGAGCCTCTTCTAAATAATTGTATTCCGCGAGGTATTCTCCATAAACACCTCTTATGATGTTATCAGGCTCGTTTTTTATCAGTTCTTCTATCATGGTCTTTCCATCCATTAGTGAAGTTGTTTTAACATGGTATCGTTCTGCAATTTTTTCAAGATTTGAAAAACTTACGTTTTGACCTTTTTTCCAAGCACTTAAAGTTTGACGGCTAATTCCTGTTTCACTTTGAACGTCATTCATTGTCTTGTTTTTGAAAAACATATAGACGTACAAACCCTTGACTCGACTCATGGCTATTTTTTTGATAAGCCTATGAAATTGGTGTTTCGTATTATTCATCATAATTGACTTGTGTAGTAAACTTTTTCAACCTCTGCAAACTCAACCTTTTCTTTACACGAATGAGCAAGCGGGCAATTACGGCATCTTAACATAGAAGGACGTGCCTTAAATCCTTTTTCAAGCGTTTGCTCTAAATACACTTTGGCATCACGCAAAACCCTTTCGTGAAGGTCGTATTCATCTTCGTCGATTTCTACTTTTATGATGCGATAGTCTTTTTCATTCGTTGTGCTGAATATCCAAAAATAGAATGGCACGTCGTCAGTTTGAAAAAGGTTTCTTGCAATGTATTTGTAGTGAATCGCTTGCGTCAACACCTTCATTTTGGGTTTGTAGGCATTCGCTATATCCTCCCATCCAAGAGGATTCCATTTGTCCCTAATTAGCCCTGACGCTTTTAGGTCAATGATGGCAAGTTGACCATCGACCTCGGCAATAATATCAGTAGTTCCTCTTGCATCACCATATTCGATTTCCTCACCTATACTTTTGATTTTCACATCATAATGCTTCAATAAGGCTTTATAGTTCGCGACTTGATACTCCATGCGCTCATACGCTTTGGAGAGATTTCCATTTTTTAGTCTGACGGGTTCAGGCACTCTTTCACTATCGTAGGGCGGTAAAGCCCCTGTACATTCATATTCAAACCATTGACCGAGAAGTTGTGCATCGGAAGGTGGAAAAACAACCCCATCTACATATTGAGCCTTGATTTTCAAACCACATTCTTCTCCTTCAATGTAATCTTGCATTCTTTTTAGAATGCTTTGGCTGATTTTCCTGTCACTCATCGGGCCAAGATTTTAGTTTGTACCGATTAATAGTCGGATGAAAGTATTTTTTCATAATTGCTCGAACTTCCATTTTGGTAAACCCCTCTGATTTCAAAAAAGCATCAAGCCAAGGGTGTGAAACGGGTGAAGTTCCCACTTTGCGTTCGAGCATCGAATGAAATGGCTTCTTCATGCCTCATAGTATCCATTTTCGTCCTCCCACACGACACAATGAGCCATCGTCTCTATCCACACCTTTGCGCCACAGGAAAGTGGCTTATTTGGCTCGTATTTGATTGTAGCGATAACTTCACCATCATTCCAAATCTCGACCTTTTGTCCATAGATGTTTTCCTTGCTCGTTTTGCAAGTGATTACGGGGTCATCAGTACCATTTTTGGCATTTGCCTTTATTTTGTGCTGATTGATATGGATACGCTTAATGATTCCGTGTGGCATTTTTCCATGATTTTTTTTCCGCTTCAATCTTTTTGTAACGCGACTTTAGTTGTCGAGCATCTATCTTATTTGTCATGAATTGGTCAAGTGCTTTGGCTTTATCTCGATAGTGCAAAAGACGACCTAATCTTATTGTCGTTTTGGGGTCAGAAGATGCGTCCTTTTTATTAGACCAATAGACGAATGCAGTTGAGGCTAAAGCGATGAAAATTACGACGTACAGGTGGAAGTATTGCATATCAAAATAATTGTACCCCCGACAGGACTCGAACCTGTAATCTACGCATTAGAAGTGCGTTGCTTTATCCATTAAGCTACGGAGGCTACGGACTCAAATTTGAAACTCAGAGGAAGATGGCTTTTGGATTGCCAAAATTTTGTCGTCGTAATTCTTCTTTTTGCCATAGGTTTTTCGCCAATTCCTACGGCTTTCGGCCTTTCGATTTTCCGTCAAAAATTCTTGAACATACTGCTCAAATGAAATTCTTTCAGAAGAAAATCGTCCGTTTGTTCTTTGACGCATCCACGACAAGACTTGGGTCTTTGAGTATCGCTTGTGTTTTCGATTTTTTGTTGTTTTGCCACGGGGGTCGCCCGCTTTACCTTTTGACCATTCTTGGCGGGTTGCTAACTTGGTTTTGTTCCCATTGACATTCACGCGCTCTTTTACTTTAACGGGGAGACCAATCAGGTTGACATTTGAAGAGGATTTTTTTACTCCCAAGATGTTACTTTTCCACCTTTCAAACAAACCTGACTCTATGTGATTTACAATGTCTTGAAGGTTGTCTTTTGATACAAAATCATCATGACATTTGTAGTTAAAGGAGCCTCCCTTGTATTCAATGTAGGGAGTTTTTCCATACGCGGCTTCTGCCAACCGCAAAGCATTTTCCAAGTCTTGCATAAGACGAAGTTTTGGGGTTTATTAAGTGTTGTCGGCGACAAGGTATGTCAATCATGCTTTACTTCCAAACCACTCCCTAATTTTCGTAAATTGCTGAAATGTTTGACAATCCCTATTTTACCTACGCGGGCATGAATAATCCGATGGGCGCAATGCCGTACATCGTGAGTTTAAGCAATTTGAACACGACTGAATCGGAGGTAAACTTATTCAATGCACAAGAGAATTTAACGGCAATCAATAAGGGATTACCTGATGGGGTGGTTGCCAATGCAGAAGCCATTTATGAAATGCCTACGGCGCAAACATTTTCTTGTTATCAAAATGCGCCATTGCTCGGCTTTCGAGAGGAAACTAATTTCAGTCTTGTTTTATCAGGGGGAAAGACACTCCGCTCTTTTAAGCTGAAAGCAGATGTAGTAACCAATACGGCAAAAACCCTATCAGGTGGTTATGCAGGAATTGAGAACCCTTTTGTTTACAGACTTGACCCATTTAGAGCGGATGTTTCTGCAACGGCTGAGGGATTTTCATCAGTTTTGCGATTTATTTTTTCGGTCGTAAGTTCAGAACAAATTGCGGGTAATGATATTGTCGAAATTCTTGTTAGTAATAACACGACTTTTCCTTGTACGGACAGGTTCCCTTTGACCAAAATCACAACAGGATTCAACAATTCTGATAGTTCGGACGCATCTTCTTATGGTGAAATTTTATCCACCACAAACTTCACACCACTTGGAATTGACCATATCCTCCTTCAATCTGAAAACGTCGCCAAAATAGGTACAAACCCCATCCTTCTTTCTGTAAAAGATGCTACGGGCAATCGTGATAGAAAAGAAATTGCTTTGGCAAATAGCCCGTACATACGCCCCAATCAAAGACTCATTTCATCTATCAATGATATTGATGGGTCAACCGAATTGACGCTTACAATCCCCCCTGAAACAATACTCGAATTATTTTTGTACCCGACAAATAGAATGGTTATATGATTAGACAAAGAACACAATTTGCGATTGCCCATGACAATCCAATTTTGGCGCGAGTACGTCAATTTTATGACACCCTGAAGAGTGACCCATACATCATTTTTGTAGAGAACAAAAATACCACTTCCATTCAGATTGACCTTTTTGATGCACAAAACAATATCGGAGTGCAAAATAGAGGTTTGCCTATCGGGGTGTCGGTCAATACGTCTTTCAATTATTCCACGGGGTCTAATTTAACCTCCTCTTTCAACACGGGTACAGGGACTTTCAATGCAGGAACTACCGCCTCTTTTGCGGGCAAGGGGGCGAGTTACGATTTAGCAGGGCTGACCATATCACAAGCGGCAGAGGTTTTTCAGAACGATACAACTTTCTCAATTAGCACAATTATTGTACGAGATGGTGCATCGGCAAGATTAGATTTCAAATTCGCAACTGACGACGACACTCTTACTGATTTAGTCGTTGGCGCACAAACATTTGCATTAACAAAAACTGATTCGGGATATACACTCTACGCAGGAGCAAGAAGTACATATTTGGAGTTCTTGCAACAGGTATCCATTCGTCCTATGTCAATGGAAGGCAACTTTTTTGAGAGTACGAATCCCGCAGTTATTCAAAGCAATGACATTTTTGTGACGCAAGCAGATGTAACAGGCGAAAATCAAAAAAGATTTTTGTCAGCTAATCTTGACCCGTACATGAGAAGCAGTCAAAGAACACTACCAAATTTTAACATGATAAATGGGGAGACGACCTTGACTCTGACTTTACCTGCCACGTCGCGAACCACCTTTTTCTTGTTCTCAACGATGGAAATGGATGTGGCAGAGCAACTTTCTCACGAGGTAGACCCTGAAAATATGGACGATGCTAAAATTGAAGGTGATGAAAAGCCCTTTGACGACTACATTTTGCCCACAGATGGATATTCCTTCTAATGTGGAAATAAAATGTTTGCATTTATTGCATCCGTTTACTATGAGTTGTAATCTTGCGAAAAAACAATCCCATGAATAAAAAAGTCCTTTGGATTAGCATTGCTTCAGTAGCCACGTTAGGAATTGGTGGTTTCTTATTTTGGAGAAGTAGAAAAAAGAAAAAAGAAGCCGAGGCACTTGCCGCAGGACAAGTCGAAGCATCGGAGGATACAAAGCAAATTGAAGGAGAACAAGAGCAAGACAAAACGCCACCTCCACATATTGATATTGAAGAAAATGTCGTTTACTTGTCCGCCAAATGGTGTCCCGCTTGCCAAACAAACGAGAAAACGGCTCAAGCACTTTATGCCAAGTACAAAGACAAGGTGGAGTTTCGTAGGGTCGATGCAGATGAGGAAATTGCCAAAAGTTATGGATTTCAACTTGGGTTGCGGTCAATACCTGTATTGGCTTTCGTAAGTGAAGGTGAAGTTCTTGAAACAATGATTGGGCCAAAATCAATGCAGGAATATGACCAAATGTTTGCAAAATATTTTCCTTCATTGAAACCTGCCAAGCCAAAGGCAAAAATGGTAAAAACGCCTGTACAAGAAGAACCTCCCACCCCTCCCATTCCACAAATTGAACCACCCGTAGCGCAAAGTGAAGAAGTCAAACAACTTCCTGCGCCAACCTCAAATGGGGTCAAAGAAGAAGAAGAAACCACACAAGATGCTTGATTTTTACAACCTTCCATACTCTCTCGATGCCCTTGAGCCAATTATTTCAAGAGAAACAATGGATGTCCACTTTAATTCCCATTACAAAGGTTATTACGACAAAACCCTTGAAGAAATGGAGCGATTAGATATTACGGCAGATTTAGTCACGATGGTTGACAAAAATTTGTACGAACAATCCCAAAAGTTGAAAGACAATTTTGGTGGTTTTTACAACCATTCTATGTTTTGGTATATGTTGAGGCCAAACGGAAATTCCAACTTTGTGCCGCAACGTCAAGCCCTAAAATTTATTCAAAGAGATTTTGGGTCATTTGAGGTTTTTAAAAAGGAGTTTTTGGACAAGGCAAAAGCAAGGTTTGGGAGTGGGTGGACATGGTGGGTGCTAAATCCCGACACGGGAAAAACTGAAATCATTTCAACTCCGAACCAAGATTTTCCTGAAATGGACAAGTACGGAAGAAAAGTTCCACTTTTGGGAGTTGACGTTTGGGAACACGCCTATTACTTGGATTACAAGAATGGCCGTCCTGATTACGTGAGAAACGTCTTGGAAAACTCAATTAATTGGGGTTATATCGAAGACCGAATTTTACAAGCGACCCAAGCGGTATGAGCCGTCACGATGTCAATGACGAAAGCAAAAAATTTTATAGTGAAATAATTGATTCACTTTGGGAAAATAAACCCGTAAGTGTCGTGCGGTATGGTGATGGGGAGTTGGCCTGTGTGATGTTGCACAACACGGGTCGCGGAGGCAAAAACGCAGATGGGGACGACTATTATCCGCCGCTTTGCAACTCTATAAAGGAAACTCTTGAAAACCCAATTTGCGCTGAAAATTTCTATCTATGCCTTGGAAGTCATTGTCGAGATATTGGATTTGTTACAGAACTCAAGCGAGTCGGTATTTGGAATGAGTCGATTCCTTTTAAAGACGCATTTGTTTTTGTTCACGCGGGAATTGATGGACGCTTGCAAGAACTAATCGACCTCTTGAACACGAAGTATAGCATATTCGTTGCCCCAAAATATCTACATGAATTGAAAATTGATTTCAATCATGTAATTGAAGCACCTGTAAGGGGGTCGTGGCGCGATTCTGAAAGGCTCGAACAAGCGATAGAAGATGTTTTACCCGATGACGAAATGGCGATTGTTATTATGCCCGTAGGGATGGGTGCAGTTCCTTTAATCCACTCCCTTTACCGACGACACGGAAGCAAACACACTTTTATTGATTTTGGAAGCCCTTTCGATGCGTATGTCGATTCTCATGTGCATCGCTCACATTTTGATTTGATAGAAAACAAACTTGACTTATGAATTACGGAACAAAACAAGAGGTAGACAGGCTATTAGAAGAAGCGAACACAATAATGATGGAAATTCAGCACATTGATGTTACGCCTGAAGAAAAATCAAGAGCAAAAGCTAAATGTATGGCGTTGTACAATCAAATCAAGTTGCTTGACCCCTACACCTATGATTTGCTCACTAAAACATTTGACAATGGATGATTTCAAGGTATTCACCCTATTGTACTTAGCATTTTTGACTGCCTTCATGTTTTTTTCTTGTCGGAATGATATGGATGACTGACTAAATTTGCCCAACGATTAAAAAACTTTTCATGTTTGCCCGTAGAGAAGTCGCCTATAAGTGAGCGGTGTGGATAGAAATACATTGATAGATTATCACCCGCATCTTCAATCGGAATGATATACCATACATTCACGGGATGACATAGGATGGCAAGAAAATCCACATCTTTTTTGGTGTATTTGTTCTTGCTTCTTGTTCCACTTCCAATTTTTCCTACATACGTGTCACCTGAAGTTTCGGTGGGACGTGTAGCCGTTAGCATTTTCACTTGAACACGCATCAGCGTTGACCCATTGTCCACGACAAAATCATATTTACAAGGGGCGTAAGGACGCGAGGCGATAAGCCCCAACTCCATTGTTTGTGCAAGAAAAAGCACCTCCCCAATGTTGTCCATGCTCTAAACTACATGAACACCAATTAAAAAGGTGGTTTTCAGCCAATATTTGTCAACAATCTTTTAGGAATTACCTGCCTTGTCCTCGATATGGCTTTTTGTAATTCGCGCTTGCTTTGTGCTTGCTTGACTTTGTTTTCGCGTGAACGCCTTTACGCTTTGTTGTATTTCCTACAACCACATTGCTTGTTGCTCCAATTTTTCGTGACATTAGAATATCGTTTTCCTTAATTCTCCTGAAATGGGGTTTTTGTCCGCGAAGTAGCGAGCAACTTTCGTTGTGCCTCCAAAGCGATTTTCAACTTCGACCATATCAGAATAAATGATGTATTTGTCGTGGTGGCGCAAGGTATGAATAGTTGCACTCAATCGCGTATTACCAAGGTCTCTTATGGCCTCTAAAGAGGTAATGCTACCATGTTTACTTAAATAGTCAACCAATCGGTCTTTGTGAGTCTTTTTCATTTCAAATCTTGAGGGTTTATGATTACGACATCTCCCACGATAGGGGAGTTAATGTAGTGAGATGCCAATTCATTGTATTTGAGGTTACGAATCAAGCCTTCTTCATTTATGATAGCCGTCATGACTTTTCCTTTGAAGGTAAAACTCAATGGCTCAATAAAACCGCCTACATAGCGTTGAAAAAAGCCCAAGGTATCGTCATTTGGAATGTCAATGATTTCAATGTGTGGCGATGCGACACGCACTACAATGGCTTGTCCTTTGGAGAGGTCTTGCAGTTCGGTACTCATACCTTATTCATGGAGTTTAGGGTGTTCAAAAGAGAAGAGAGTTCAGAGGCGTAAGCGTCCGTTCCTTTTTCACCCCCAATAGACCATTCTGTGAGCGCATTCATTGTTTCCCACAAAGAATACGTCTTGTAGTCGTAAATGCGAAAAGGAATCGGCTCATGGCCGTCTGATGGGGTGTATTCAAGCACCCACTCCTTTTGAATCTTATCGTCACCGCTTGGGGTCGGATAATATGGCTCTCCAAGCAATTCTATAAGTTCGTAGTAAGTCATATTGCTCAAAGTACCTGTACGGCTTGTTTGCAAACGAGGGATTTCATCGCCTTCAATGTACACTTTGATTTGTCCCTTATCGGGATGGGGGTGATTAGGCTCTATATGCCTCATATCGTAGGGGTTATAGGGTTTGAACGCAAGGTAAAGTAAACTTGACTAAAACGCAAAAAAAAGGAGGCGTTGCCTCCAATTTTTCAATTCATATTGTCAATAATTCCGAAAAAGAGTTCAGTCAAATCAATTCGTTCTCCTGATGCTACTTTAATTGCGGCATAGGGATGGTCAGAAGCAAGTGCCATTGATACACTTTGAAGGTCATAGATTGTTGTAATTGTGTTAGTGTCCTCATTTAAAACAACCTTTACTGCTGATGCAGAAAAACAGGAAGCGTCGTCTTTTTCGGATGCCGCAAAGACCAAAAATGAATTATTCATCGCATCGACATCACAAGAGTTCGCATTGACTTCAAAATATACCTTGTGAAAGTTCTCCTCAGAATAGGCTACGCTAACAGAGGCGGGCTGATTGTAGAACTGAGTATTGGCACTCAGAAACATTTGACCATCAGCACAACCGATGGAAGATGCCGAAACAAACAGGGTTGCAAATAAATTTTTAAGGGTCTTCATAACTATGGGATTTGGGGTTTAACTCTATCATAAAGTTAAGTACACTTTACATACAAGTCAAGTTTTGAAAATGTGAAAAAAAGAAAAAAGGGGCCAAAGCCCCTGATTTCACTATTCTATGCCGTGCTTAATTACTTCACCTTCTTGATAATGAAGTAAGCCGCTACACCCACGCCGATTGCAATCAATGCTTGTTGTGTTGAAAGACCGAAAATCTTTTGCTCTCCATTGCCCGATTGATTTGCGAATCTTGCAAGTTGTCCTGTCCCGCCTTTTTTGGTTCTCATAAATTTACCGCTTGCCTTACTGAATTTATTAGAGAGAGGGTCAGATACGGAAGTTCCCGTCCTTTTTTGTTGGAATGTTGGGTCTGTTGAACTTACTGAACCGCCGCTACAACGATTAGAGCAGGTGTATAAACAACAATTTCCAATTTCGGTTTCATCCCACTCCATTTCATGCAAAGGAACTGGGCCTGACAATTCAGGATTGTTGTTGCACTCACAATCACAAGTGCTGACCGCATCAAAACAAGTATATGCCATAATTTTTTCTGTTATTATTTGGTGTCAGAGGCTTTTCGGGGACAATTTGCTCTCGCGTCAGCGCATCCAAAACGACTACAAGATTGTGCATACACATTCCCTTCTGCATCAACGCAGTCTACACAACACACCCTTGGCCCCGTTTTTCTACCCCTTTGTGGAACTCGCATTGGGCTTCCACTTTGACCTCTGAATTTTTTGTGTCTCATTTTTCTTTATTTAAATACTTAAAGGCTTCACACCTGCTTTTTTGAGCAACGGAGCGGCTAAAAAGTACCACGCACCCACGCCGACCATGATAAGACCGACCTCGTGCAAGAAATTGCTCATGGTTGCTCCACGACCTGATTGCATGAGGAATTTGGCGTTTTTACTTTGAACGCTTGACCTGCGAACGGGAATGATTCTTTTTCCTCCCGCTTGACCTCTAAATGCTTGTTGTCTTACAACCTTTTTTGGCTCACAAGCCAACGCGCAATCTGCAAAACTTTCACCAAGGGCTACGCAATCTGCAAATTGTGGATAGACACTACAAGCACCGCTTGCCCTATTTGGCTTATTGAATTTTTGTGCCATTATATTCTTTCAATTTAAACTGCAATTTAAGGATTATTATTTACCTTTTTTTCGTTGTTGTTGGCGGTAAACTTTTGCGGCAGTACCTCGACCAATTTCCATTGCCTTTTTGTTGCTTTTTCCCTCGGCACGATAACGTGCGGCGACTTTCATTGCCAACTTATCAAAGTCCGAAACTTCTTTACGCTTTTTCGTTTTTCCTCCCTTATCAAAACTCTTGGTAGGCTCAATAAAAAGCCCTTCATCAAAGAAACTTGCACCATAAAAAGGGTCAAATTTTTTCACCGCATACTCACCTGTACCAAACTTTTTAGTCATATTCTTTGCCATCCTCAAAGCACCATTGAACGTCTTTGAGAACTTCATTTGAGGCATCCCGTCTTTGTCTACTACTAACGCAATAAACTCTTTGCCATCTAAAATGGGTTGAGGCGCAGTAATTCTACCTCCTTTCGCCATTTCCCTGCTTCCCTTGTCCATTGTGCCTACTGAAGCGTACTTTCTGCGTCCCATCGACTTCTCCATCCCTGCGCTTTCGTCGCGTCGGTCTTTACGGCCTTGTTCTTTTGTGCGTCCTGCGCCTCTTCTCATAGCAAGGCTCTCATCCAACTTGTCGTCATAGCCTTGACGATGTGTTTTACCTCCGTGAGCCATCTTTTTACCTTGTCCATATTCTCTTCGGAGGTATCTGTTCACGTCTTCATAAGCCGTTTCAGGACTTTTGAAAAAACCTTTGGACATTTTTCCATTTAGAGCATCAGACCAAGAAATTTGACCATAGCCCTCTGATACAAAAACATCGTCGTCGGTTATACCAAAGCGTTTCAAAAGGTCATCATAAACATCAAGTGCTTTCTTCAATCGTTCTGTTTGACCCCCGTGAGCCATGCTTGTAAGTAAGCCATATCGTTCCTGAAGAAACTTTTTGAGAGCCTGAAGAGCATCCGCTTCAGTTGCGAAGCCGCCTCTCGATTTTCCTGAATGCAAATCCACCCATTCAAACGGCTTTGTTAATCTTCTATCTCCTTCAAGGATTGCATAGTTTTTCGGATTCATACCCTGTGACATCAAAAAATCCCGAATTTCTTGATGTAAGGAATCCGTATGGGCGATACCTCCGTGAGCCATCTTTCTACGCCCCTCGTCCATCGTACCAACCGAAGCGTACTTCCTGCGTCCCATCGAACGCTCCATCCCTGCGCTTTCATCGCGTCGGTCTTTACGGCTTTGTTGCTTTGA
>MDTD01106334.1_pt1 | contig 36032 bp, 26 predicted proteins | sample 811221 | NCBI WGS metagenome assembly MDTD01 (sample SAMN05326646, study PRJNA326480) | marine metagenome | isolation source: seawater | place: Pacific Ocean: South West | collected 2011
CTCTAACTCTTGGATTAATTCTAAAACCTTTTATGTTAATGCCTCGAGAAATTCAGTAGGATATATGGAGAACCCTCAACGAGAAGATCCAGTTTCTCCTATTGCCCCAAGAGTAATAATAACTGGTAATTTTGAAAACATAGGTAATGAAACACGTTGGATAAAACGATACAAAATTAAAAATAAGGACAACGCGATTATAAGCGGAATAAGACTCTATAAAGGATGGGCTCAAACCTCCCAAGCAGCGGGGTCAAAAGGTAGCGATCCTAATTTTTTATTACCTAATAAACCCGAGTATTCACAATATAAATTCCCAAGCGCCAACATTGCAGGATTTATTGAAAACACGTTTTTTCTCACCAAAAAAGTATACCTAACACCAGGCTACAGATACGAACATATAATTACAAAAACAGATGGTTATTTTAATCAATATACCATCAATAATGCCAATGATACCATTCAGGCAAATACGATTCCCTCGGATTTTGAAAAAGAAAGAGACATACACCTTATTGGAACAGGAATCACATTTAATCAGGGTAAAAAGGGCAAATGGATTGCCAATATCTCTAAAAACTTTCGATCAGTAAACTTTAGCGATATCAATATTGTAGTGAAGAGCCTTAGAGTTGATTCAAACATACAAGATGAAAGAGGATATACCGCTGATTTAACCTTTAGTAAAAACTGGAATAAAAAAGCATTTTTAAGTATAACAGGTTATTTATTGCATTACGCAAATCGAATAGGTTTAATATGGGAAACAGATGAAACTACTTGGGATGTGTATCAATATCGAACAAACATTTCTAAATCAAGAACATTAGGTTTAGAACTTACCAATTGGTTAGACCTTGGAAAAACACTGTTTTCAATGGATAAGATTCATAAATTAAATCTTTTAACGAACATTACCACCAACTATGCTAAATACATACAAAAGGGTACTGTAGTTTACGGAAACTGGATTGAGATGGTCCCTGCACTCACCCTTAAATCATCATTAACATATGAATATAAAAAATGGCTTTTCTCTGGATTAATTAATTTTCAATCGCGACAATTTTCTGAAGCAACAAATGGGATAGAAAGTTTCACTGGCGTGGATGGCGTTATACCATCCTTTTATGTTGTTGATTTAAAAACAGGATATCAACTCAAAAAAAACATAACCTTTCAAGTTTCTATTAATAATGTCACAAATAAAATGTATTTCACACAACGAGCTAATTCCTATCCCGGCCCTGGAATAATACCATCAGAAGGAAGAGTCTATTGGGGAACAATGATTTTTAAATTTTGAATCAAACATTCTTTATCTGTAATCTGAGTATTGAGAATCAGCGGCAAAAAAACAACACTGTAGAGATACAGAATATAACGAAGGCTATATGTATTCTTAATCCAGACAAATTAGTTTCAGTGCAATTCGCCTAAAGGCTTCATAAAACATATAAAAAAAGTCACCCAATACGGGTGACTTTTTTATTGAATTTTAACTCTCTTTATTAGACTGTATCATTCTTTCTTACCAAATCAGTATATATTGGTGATGCAATACAAATAGAAGAATAGGTCCCTACAATGACACCAATAAGAAGTGCAAATGCAAAACTTTGAAGCGAACCTCCAAACAGCATAATCGCTACTAGAACAACAATAATAGTCATAGAAGTATTAAAGGTTCTGGACAATGTGCTATTTAAAGCCTTATTAACCACAACATTAATACCTTCAGAGCTTCTTGCAGCTGTTCGCTCCCTTACCCTATCAAACACAACTACGGTATCATTAATCGAGTATCCTACAACCGTAAGTACAGCGGCTACAAAAGCCGTATTGATTTCAAGTGCAAACGGCATAACCCCTTGCAATAAAGAAAACAAACCTAACACAATAACTACATCATGAAAAATAGCAATCAATGCACCTAATCCAAATTGCCATTGTCTAAATCGTACAGCCACATAAACAAATATTGCAATCAACGCAAAAATAACCGAAGTATATGATGCGTCAATAATATCATCTGCAATCGTACTTTCTACCAAAGCCTTTTGCATTACGCCAATATTTTCATTTTCAGCAGGCGTTAAAAATTGAGCCTTTGTTAAATCAGCAGGCAAGAACGCCTTTAAACCAGCATACAAAGCCTCGTCAACCTGATCATTTGCTTGTTTAGATTCGTCATCAATTAAGTATTTAGTGGTAATCAATAACTGATTTCCCTGAACAGTTTTCACCTCTGCGCTAACCGATTTACCATTTGTAACAAATTGACTTTCTAATCCCTGTCTCACATCTTCCACATCAGGGGATTGCTCAAAGGCAACTTTAAAACTTCTACCTCCAGCAAAATCAATTCCCTGGTTAAATCCTTTAGAGAAAATTGATGCTAAACCAATCACAATAAGTAATCCCGACGCAACATAAAATTTCTTTCTTGATGAAATAATGTTATAGGTTGAATTTGCAAACCATTTTTCAGTAGTTGGTGTAGAAAATTTAATCGCTTTTTCTTTTCCTAATAGCGCTTCAAAAATTAATCGGGTGATAAAAATTGCAGAAAATAATGAAGTGAAAATACCTACAACCAATGTTTGAGCAAAACTCTCAATTACAGAGGTACCAAAATACCATAAAATTATACCAGTAATTAAAGTCGTCACGTTAGCATCAAGAATAGCCGTGTACGCATTCTTGTATCCATCAGCAATGGCAACTTTTAAGCTCTTTCCAAGTTTTAACTCTTCCCTAATTCGCTCATATATTAATACGTTAGCATCTACCGACATCCCAACAGTCAATACAATCCCAGCAACACCGGGCAATGTTAATGAAATAGTTGGTGCAGCAGCAAGAACACCGATAATAATCAAAATATTTGCAACCAATGCCACATTCGCAGCCCAACCTGCTGTGTTGTAGTAAAACACCATGTAAATTAGGACTAAAATCAAAGCCAAAACAAAAGACATTACAGCATTGTCAATTGAAGCTTCTCCAAGTGAAGGCCCCACAAAATCTAACTGAACAATCTTCGCAGGAGCAGGAAACTTACCAGCATTTAAAATATTCGCTAAATCCGAAGCCCATTCGTATGAATTTTCAACATTTCCTGGAGTAATTTGAGTACTCCCTCCTGCAATCGCTCCATTATGAGCTCCTGGAGCAGAATATACTAAACCATCCAACACAATGGCAATTGGCTTACCTTGAGCTTGGAAAGATTTCCCTGTAATTTGTTCCCATTTACTTGCTGCAGTTGTTCTGAAATCCAGCGTTACTAAATCCTGACCATCTCTAAAAACACGATCAGCACGTTTAATAAATTCTCCTGACAAATAAGCCTGACCATTGGATTCCTTTCTCAGCGCATAAAGTTGTAATTTACCTGTTTTCTCTCCCAGATCAGTGGTGGAGGACCACGCTAAATTTAATCTCTTTGGAAACAACTTCTTTTCATAACCAATCTTTAATATTTTATTAACAGCAGAAGTATCTCCAATGTTAAACTGCCCAATGGAAGCTCTATTGGTTGGCCCTTCGGCTATTAAAGTATAAAATGGTTGGTTTCGTTCATTCACTAGAGCTAAACTGTCCTCAATCGATAACCCGACAAAATCCGCAGAATCCAAAGGATTTTCCAAATTTAATTGATCTTTCGCTTTTTCATTTAAAGTTTGTAAAGAGGCTTGTAAGTCAGAAACTTCATACGTATCCCATATTTCCAAGACTGCAGATCCTTGAAGTAACTTCTCTACCCTTTTATGGTCTTTTACACCAGGTAAATCAACAATGATTCTCCCTGTATTTCCCACCAACTTAATATCAGGTTGAGCAATACCAAATTGGGCAACACGAGTTCTCAACACCTCCTTTGCCTGACCAACTGCACCAGCCGCAGCTTTATTCAACATATCAATAACATCCTCATCAGTAGAATTTACATCAATATCACTTTTACCTGCAAACCATCGTGCCATAGGCTCACCATTCATATTTTCCTGGTAAGCTTGAGTAAATAATTCAACATAACCTCCTGGTTGCTCTTTTTGTAATTCTTTTGCACGTAGCGCTACTTGCTTAAATTGAGGAGAACTCTGTACATTTTTACCAACTAAAGACTTTATCAACTCATCAACAGCAATTTCCAATGTAACCGAAACTCCACCACGAAGATCAAGTCCTAAATTGATTTCACGCTTCTTACATTCCATGTAAGTGTAACCCATCCAAATTTCTTCGTCTCCGTTTTCTTTCAACCATTCTCTTGCCTCATCTGGAGTACCTGTAGAATTGGCTGCTTCATCTTCAAATTTCCCTGTGAAATAAGTAAATGAAAACTCCCACAAACAAACTACTCCAACAAGGAGTAATAAAATCTTAATCGCTTTTTTGTTTTGCATTTTTAAAATTTATTCAAATATGACCTGCAAATATAACTCATAACACTCGATTAGCCATAATACTGCATCTATAATTACCCTTATTTTTGTACTTTTAATGCCATGCTTCGCATTGCGCTGATTTTCATATTATTACACCTTATCACACGCCCTGTTTTATCTCAGTTTTCCTTTGAACGAATCTTTGATGTAAAAGTGATGAAAAACGATAAAGTGCTTAGCAGAGCATGGGAAGGAGGATTGAACTATCCCATCTTTAGCAACGCAGACATTGATGGTAATGGAATATCAGACATTATTGCTTTTGACAAAAGTGGACAACGCCTTATTGGATTTTTAAACGAAAACCTCCTATTTACTCCACTCAATTTCAACGAAGACTTCATTTATGGCTATGATCATAAATGGATGCTTTTTAACGATTATAATTGCGATGGGCATCAAGATATTTTTGCAGGAGAAGCGAATGGAATTACTGTATTTAAAAACAATGGAGACTTTTCGTTCTCTGATGGAATTAAAATTCAAGCTGAAACAGAATTGGGAATAGAAAACATCTTTGTTTCAAGCACTGATGTTCCAGGTATCGCAGATGTTGATGGCGATGGTGATATCGATATTCTCACATTCGAATCAAGTGGATCATTTATCGAATTCTATGAAAACAGTTCTATGGATAACTCACATTCTTGTGGACTATCTTTTACAAAAAAATCAAATTGCTGGGGACAAATTAAAGAAAGTGATTTAAACAACACGATTCTATTTAACCAAGACTGCAATGCGTCATTGAATAAAACACTTGGTGGTGTACATGCAGGGAGTACAATTACAATTCTAGATCATAATAAAGATGGTAGATCCGATATTCTTTTAAGTGACTTAACATCGAATGACCTTGTCCTCTTAACCAATTCATCAGCACAAGAAGATAAAATCATCTCCATGGATATGAATTTTCCCATTTACGACAAACCCATTTCTTTAAATACATTTCCATATGCCTCCCTTGTTGACGTTAATCAAAATGGAAAAAAAGATCTTCTTGTATCAAGCAATTCTGAATCTGGTGATAATACGACAATTCTATGGTATGAAAATAAAGAAGGAGGAGATGGAAAAGATAAGTTTTACTTTCAACACGATCGATTTTTGGTTGGAGACATGCTCGATTTTGGTTTCGCTTCCTATCCTATTTTCATAGATGAAAATCAGGATGGTCTTATGGATCTTTTAGTTGGTAATCACAACAACATTAAAGATGGAAGCAAGTCTTCATCATTTTGTCTTTTAAGAAATGTAGGAACCTTAAATCAACCCGCTTTTGAAGTTATTGATGAGGATTATCTACATTTTTCAACAACAGATGAGCACTACCTTTACCCTACTATTGGTGATATTGACAATGATGGAGACGATGATTTATTAATAGGTTTAGAAAATGGAAAAGTGTTATATTATCACAACCAAGCTGAGCAAAACCAACCTTATGATTTCATTCTTGCATCTGGTAATTTTGAGGGAATCGACGTTGGTAAATATGCTGCTCCAACATTATTCGATGTCAATGAGGATGGTGCAATTGATTTGTTATTAGGAAATGAAAGCGGCAGTTTAACATACTTTGAGAATCAATCCACCATTGGTTATGATTTCACTGTCAAACAAAGTAATTGGGGTAATATCTCTACACAAGAAATTGATCGAGGATACTTTTATGGATTCTCTACACCCTTTCTTTTTGAGCACGACTCCTCCATTCATCTTCTAGTAGGTGGCGCCTCTGGTAAAATTCAATTCTACTATGACATCAAAAAAGAAGACCCTAGCGGTTTTGAACTAGACGATGCAAACTTTTGCACAAAAGACGGTGGTTATTCTAAACCTGTTATGTATGACTTAAATAATGATGGTTTTTTAGAACTTGTTAATGGAAGCTTATCAGGCGGTTTAGCCTATTATCAAGGAATAGCACCTAATTATCGTTCTTCTCTTAACGTGCAAAAAACAATAGATTACCAAATACATGGTGAAGTAATTCTAGTTCAAAATCCTGAGGTGCAATCGATTAAAATTATAGATTTTAGAGGAAGAACACTTCAATATTCCACAGGTCCCTCCATAATAGCCCCAAAATCAAGAGGCACTTATATTATGCTTATTCAACTTGGAGATGAATTTATTCCTAGAGCATTTATAAAGTAACCCTGTTAGAAGTTATTATAAAATGATATAAAACCACCGAAGGCACCAGTATTCATTATGGGGTTCCATATTTTATAATCATCGTGCACATTATTACTCCATGGCTGTATCCACTTTATTTCTGTGCTAAACCTCCAATCCCCTGTTCCAAAACTATAGCCTACATGGGGTGAAAAAACAAGTTCATCACTAAAGGGTTCTGAGAAAGAATAATTATTTATTCCATTGTAATGGGATTGAAAACCTGTGTAAAAGAACATATTCCATTTTGGATCACCTGGACAATCACAAAAATAATGCGGGTCGTTTTTAAAATGCCAATATAGGTTGGCATCAAACTGAGGAAAAATATTAAACCCCGAATAACTGGCATACATTATATTTGCTACAGCATTTGTGGTAAGACCCAATTTTAATTTACTCCACCATTTCCATTCTCTTAAGGCACCGATCTCACCGCCAAAATAACCTTTTAATAGAGGAGAGATATGAAGTCCGCCAAAATAAGTTAACCGGTCTGTTTTCCCTTTAGCATAGGAAATATTCACCAATGGTAAAGGCATAGGCACATCATTCTCTTCAACAATCAACCCACCATAGCTTACTCCAAAAGACCTCTCTTTACGATTTAACGGCACAACATACCGTGAAGGAGCACAACTCACAATAATTAAAGCAACCAGTATTAGTATAAACCCTCTCAAACTTTTATCCTTTGCACAACCTCTTTATCTATGGGAAAAGTAACGTCATTTTCCATAATTTCATCCAACGAAACCCATCTAAAACACTGTGGCTCATTAGATTCAAAATCAAATGGCTTTTCAGTAGATACAATAACGCCATCCTCTAAATCTACTTTATAATAAATACTTAACAGCTGATCCGTCTGACTGAATGAAGACCGTTGAAAAAAATCATTTATATAAAATAACTCACCAACATGAATGCGCACATTTAACTCCTCCATAAACTCCCTCATAAGTCCCTCTTTCAAACCTTCTCCAAACTCTAATCCTCCTCCAGGAAATTTAGTCATTGAAATCCCACTCCGAATCTCATCTGTAAGTAGTACTTTATTCTTTTGAATAAGAATACCGTAAACCCTAATATTAAATTGTGTTGGTTTCATCTTTTAAACGCTCTTAACATTTCTCTTTTACCTGGAGGGCCTGGAACCTTCTCTACTTCAAAACCAGCGCTAATCATATTTCTTCTGGCTTGCCCTTGAGCACAATAGGTGACCATTATTCCATTTTGATTCATGGTTTTAAATATTTTTTCAAAAATACTTACCTCCCAAAGATCGGGCTGTTTATTGGGTGCAAAGGCATCAAAATACACAACGTCAAAACCATGAGGTAATTCACCCTCTTTCACATCTAAAACACATTTTTTCAATTTAAAACATGTATTAATGCGCACATATTTTTCCCATTCTGTATCTACTATTTTATGGTATAACGCACGATCCCCTAACAAGTCACCATAATTTAATTTTGAAAATTCCTCTTTCGTTACAGGATATTTTTCCACTGATGTGTATGAAACAGAAATTGATTTCTTAGCAGCCCATTGCGCAGTAAGCAATGCATTCAAACCAGTTCCAAAACCCAATTCAAAAACAGCAAGTTCACCCACGTTTCTCTTCAAACAATAACCATCCAAACCCATTTTTAAAAATACGTGTTCCGCTTCTTGCTGTGCGCCATGAATGGAATGGTATTGCTCATTCAAACCTGGTACGTACAAAGAATGAGAGCCATCATTAGTAGTAATTATTTTACGATCTTTAGAAAGATTCATTTTTTTAAAATATCATCAGAACAAATTGCTATGCCATGAATTTTCAGCGGATGTCTCCCACTTTTCCAAGAACTCCCCTTTACTAGTAACTAAATTATTAAACACAATCATATCGGATTGAAATTCTCCCGATTGGGCTTTTCGCTGAAAATCCGCCATTTTTATGGAAATGATTTTGTCACCTGTTTTGTACGCTAAGTTCATTCGGTCCAACAAATCAATACCAAATTTTTCTTGAACAGATTGGATATACGCAACTGATTTATCAATAGAACATCCTGTAGCCTCCTGAAAAGATTCGTCTACAAAAATGACAATAAAATGATGGTAATAAATTTCAACAGCACTGTTTAACTTTTTCCCGTGTGCTTTCCAATCGTCTGTGAAATGGACAAACTGTTCTTTTAAAACACTTACCTCATGATCCGTTAATCTTCGATTCGACTGATACACCCATACGCGCGAGGTATCAGGTAAATTATTTTCTACTTTTACCATACCCTAAATTTAGAAATTTTAGCGTTGCAAAAGCGATTTAAGAATGGATTACGTGTTGATTAGAAAAGGATAAAACCTCTTTTTCAATTAAAGAAGTTCATTTACAAATCGGCTGCTTTGGCAACCAACTCAGCTAAATCCATAACTTTTACTTCCCTGCTTCTGTTTTTTAACTTTACCCCATCGGTAAGCATCGTATTGCAAAATGGACATCCTGTAGCAATAATACTCGGACTCATTTCCAAAGCCTCTTCAATTCTTTCAATATTAATTTCTTTATCGCCGCTCTCGGCCTCCTTAAACATTTGGGCACCTCCTGCACCGCAACAAAGCCCTTTTTTTCGGCTCCTTTTCATTTCAGATAGTTCGGTGTCTAATTTTTCAATTAAACTTCTTGGCGCATCATAAACATCATTAGCTCGTCCTAAATAGCAAGGGTCGTGATATGTAATTTTTTTTCCTTTAAAATCACCTCCTTGAACAGAAAGTTTACCACTATCCAATAATTCCTGAATAAATTGTGTGTGATGAACAACTTCATATTTTCCCCCAAGTTCAGGATATTCATTTTTTAAGGTATTAAAACAATGGGGACAAGCTGTAACAATTTTTTGAACACCATAACCATTGAGTACCTGAATATTCATCATTGCCTGCATTTGGAATAAAAATTCATTCCCTGCCCGTTTTGCTGGATCTCCAGTGCAACTTTCTTCTTGCCCTAAAACAGCATATTTCGCGCCTACTTTGTTAAGAATCTTCGCAAATGCACGCGTAATTTTTTTTGCTCGGTCGTCAAAACTCCCGGCACACCCCACCCAAAAAAGCACGTCTGGTTTTTCACCGTTAGCCATATAATCGGCCATTGTAGAAACTTGTAAATTCGCCATATTAATCTTCTTCTGTTGCCCAGTTGAATCTGTCTGCTGCTGGAAATGCCCATGGAGCACCATTATTTTCTACATTACCAAACATAATATTTAACTCATTAGGTGCTTGAGATTGCTCCATTACCAAATACCTTCTTAAGTCAACAATTACATCCAATGGATTATTTCCTACCGGACAAGATTCTACACAAGCGTTACATGACGTACACGCCCATAACTCCTCTGCAGTAATATAATTGTGTAATAATGTTTTTCCATCAACCTCAGATTGATTCGATTGATTTGTTCGTTTTCCTTTTTCTTCAGCACGATCCCGCACATCCATCATAATTTTTCGAGGAGAAAGCAATTTACCAGTTTGATTCGCAGGACATTGTTCGGTACATCTACCACACTCTGTACACGTGTATGCATCCATTATACTCTTCCAAGTTAAATCATGAACATCCTTAGCACCAAAAGGAATTGGTGCACTTGCATTTGGATCTGGCTCTGGCGGAGCAGAATAAGGATCCGCATTTGGATCCATCATTAATTCCACCTCTTTTTTCACGCTCTCCATGTTATTAATTTGACCTTTAGGCGTAAGCTGATCAAAGTACACATTTGGAAAAGCAAGAATAATATGGAAATGTTTTGAAAAGGGTAGGTAATTTAAAAATGCTAAAATTCCAACGATATGGAACCACCAGCAGACACGTTCAATAACCACAAGCGTCGATCCGCTAAGCGTGCCTAAAAAAGGACTCAACATACTACTGACAGGATAAGAGCCAGCCTTAACATACCCGTCAAAACCAACACTTTGAAGAACATAATCCGCACCATTCATGAACAAAAAGGCAGACATCAGTGCAATCTCTGCATATAATATAATTAATGCATCGCTTTTAGGCCATTTCGTCATTTCAGGCCCTTCCAATCTTTTAATTTTTTTCGAATGCCTTCTAATCAAGAAAACAACGCAAGCTAAAAGAACAGCTACAGCTAAAATCTCAAATGATCCTATTAAGACATTGTATAGGCCTCCTAAGAACTCAGAAAATAATCGATGTGTGCCCAAAACACCATCAAGAACAATTTCGAGGACCTCAATATTTATGATTACGAAACCAACATATACAATAATGTGCATCGCGCCAGATAGAGGTTTTGCTGCCATTTTACCCTGACCAATAGCAATTCGGAACATGTGAAGAAATCGTTCTTTTTTTCGGTCACTTCGATCAACATCCCTTCCCATAAGAATGTTTTGACGTATCCTTCTTACCCTTCCTACAAACACAAGAGTGGTAGTAATTAGTAAAAGAGAAAAAATAATATTGGGCAAAAACTCCATAAAAAAGAAATACTCAATCGGCCAATTATACTGATTTAAAGAACACTTTGTTTCAATCGAAACACTTAAAAATTCTTAATACTTTTCTATAATTCTTCGAACGGTACCGGTGTCACAAGGCGTTGATCCACAAGAATCCTTCAATTCTTTAGCCAGCTCGCTAATTGCTTGAGATTTTAACACATTGAGTAGATCAAGATTTTCTTGCAACACGTCAACATCTGTAGTATCCCATGGCTCTGGCTTTTTCTGTTTTTTACTTCCAAAGTTGAACAATGAAACATTAAGATATCTTCCTGGATTCTGTTTTAAGTCCATAAGGAGAAAATCTAAATCAGCAGAAACCAGTCGAAGGTTGTCATAAAGTTTCTTATCATTCAATAATAAACCAATACTTCCCTCACCATTGTTTATTTTCTCAATGATAGTGTAAGCTTCAGATAAAACCTTGTCAGCATTACATATGGCATCTTTAATACACGCTTGAGATAAACTATCCGTAATATTATTTAGGTTATCAATAATACTGGTGAGTTTACCTTTATTATTATCCAAAGTCTTGGTTAATGATTCTATATGGTCTACAATTCTCTCCACTCGTGCGTTTTTCAAATCAGTAGTAATTGAATCAAGTGATTTAGTTGCATTTAAAATATTGGAAATTGCGGATGGAATTTGTTCAAATGACCGTTTAATATTGTTCTGAGTCTTATCGTCAAGTACAGTTACAAAAGTATTAATGAGTGTATCCGCAGACTCTAACATCTTATCAATTTTTTTCTGAAGCGGTCTTAATCGCTCATCCACTTTATCTTGAAGTGATTGAGATAAAACCCCAATTATGGTATCTCCAGGATACAGAGAGTCATTCCCATGATTAATGTTGGATAAATCAATAACCATTGTCCCCAATAGGTCAGCAGAGGCAATCTCAGCCTTACAACTATCCATCAACGCGATTCCTTCCGTGGTAACATCGAATTTAACAATCCAACAATACCCCCCAATGGCATTAGGATCAAATTCTATTCCGCGAACCGATCCAACCTGCATACCCTTATAATTAACTCCACTTGAAGCGGTTAACCCATCCAAGTTGGTGTATTTAGCATAAATTGAATTATCCGGTGAAAAAACATCATTTCCATTGAGGTAATTAGCTCCCCAATAAAGCATAAATATTGCAGAAGTTACAACCAATCCTATTTTAAATTCCTTACTCACACTTGTTCTTTTTTATTGTTTCCCCTCTTTAATCAGTTGTTTTGCCTTCTTAACTGATACCCGCTCTCCTTTATAAAACGCAACAATGAACGCATCATTGTATACCTTTGCCTTAACTTTTTTCTGCAGTTCAATTGCCTCATCCATCGTTACGCAATTTCCCACAGCATATTTAAACATTCCGTTGCTTTCATATTCAAAAACATTGGACATATCATTAAACTTGCGTGAATTTAAGGGTATTTTTTTACTTGATGAAGTTATTTGAACTCTAAACAAAACATCATAATCTTTCAGCGCTCTTTTTTCGGTGTTTTTCTTTTCGGCTTCCTGTGCCGTTTTAATCACATTCCGCACAGAATCCTCACTTAATTTTACTTTTTCCTTTAATTCACTCGATTTTTTATCATTCACCTTCACCCCTAAAACCTTGGTTAAAGTGGAGTCCCAACTGGCAAATAATTTCGACTCTTCGAGAACAATTTCACTAAATTGGACACCTTCCATTTCTCTTTTGTATTCTACAAATGCTCTAAATACCGCTCCTGCCGTTTCTGCCTGACCAATACTTTGCTTAAGAAGTTGTTCATTTTTCTTATTGGTTAAAAAACCAACCTCTATCAACACACTGGGCATAGTTGTCCGATACATCACAAGAAGGACACGCTGTCGAACACCTCTACTATGTCGATTGTTTCTCGAAGAAAATTGATGCTCCACTTTTGTAGCAAAATTAATACTTGATTGAAGATACTCTTGCTGATACAACCCCATTAATATATTAGTCATGGGACTATTTGGATCATATCCATCGTAATTTTTCTCATGATCATCTTCCAACAAAATCACTGAATTCTCACGTTTCGACATTTCTAAATTCCGATCAGTATATTTTGTACCCATTACATAGGTTTCAGTCCCGTAAGCTGATTTATTTTGAGCCGAATTGGCATGAATACTAATAAATAAATCGGCCTTGTTCCTGTTTGCAATCATAGCACGTTCATGCAGTTTCACAAAAACGTCTTTATCTCTAGTATAAATTACCTTAACATCAGGGAAGTAATTGGTAATTAGTTTTCCAAGTTTTAAAGCTATTCCCAAACACACATGCTTCTCCTGCGATGATGACCCTAAACACCCCGGATCCGTTCCTCCATGTCCTGCATCAATAACTACTGTTTTCACATTGAAACTTTCATTCTTTTCAGTATCATTACTTTTTTGCGCAAAAAAAACGGAGGGACAACAAAAAAACAAAGCAAAACAAAGTGGGAAGAAAGGTTTACAAAGTTGGGTACAACTTTTGCTGATTACCCACGTTTTGACCCTTAAATTTTGTGTAATTTTGGACACTAAATTCATTTTGACTATTCCATTCACAAACAGAAATATAACCCGTTTCACTACAAATCTAACTATTCGATCAATTCTTTTGTTGTTTCTTTTTGGATTATTAATTAACAATGGTTTTTCAAAAACAGGCATTTTTAAATCAAATTTTAATGAAAATATTGACTCAACAAATGCGTTAGCAACAACAGATTCCTTGGAATCAGATTCCCTTCTTCGATACGAGATAGCGGATGGCTCGCCTGATTTCCCTGTTACATACATCGCTAAAGATTCCATTGATTTCGACAACACAAATCAAATAGTATACCTTTTTGGTGAAGCAAAGGTGAAATATGATAAAATAGAATTAGAAGCAGAGAAAATAAAAGTATACATCGGTAAAAATGAAGTTCATGCCTACGCAAAAAGGGACAGCTTAACTGGAAAGATTATAAAAAAAGTTGTTTTCACAGACGACGGAAAAAGTTTTGAGGCTCCTGAAATGCATTACAACTTCAACACAAAAAAAGGCCGAATCATTCAGGCAACAACCCAAGAAGGTGAAATGCATTTACTTTCGGATGTCGGAAAAAAAATGCCTAACAATGATATTTTTCTAAAAAAAGGAAAAATAACCACTTGTGACCATGAGCATCCTCATTTTTACTTTGAGGCAAGTAAAATTAAAGTCGTTCCTGGAAAAAAAATAGTTGTTGGGCCAACAAACCTCATTGTTCGAGATTTAAGAACACCTATTTGGGTTCCTTTCGGAATGTTCCCTAATAATCAGAAAAAAAAATCAGGTCTTCTAATTCCTGGATATGGACAAAGGGCTGGTTCATTAGGACTTGATCAACTTGGTTTTCACTGGGCCATTAATGACTATATCCACGCAGAATTTTTAACCAATTTATACTTTTCGGGAACAGTATTATTTTCCGCTGAACTCAAGTACAAAAAAAAGTATAAATACAACGGAAACCTATCCTTTCGTTTCAACAATGATGTTTCAGGAACACCTTTCATCTCAAATTACAAAGTCACAAAAGATTATAATGTGAGGTGGTCATATATTCAAGATGCAAAAGCACACCCTAAAAGTAAATTTAGAATAAGTTTAGATTATAAATCTCCCACCTTTAACCAAACGCAAAACCTGAATTCTATCAACGCGTTCAACTCTGTTCAAGGTCAGAATAATTCGCAATTCAGTTGGGGATGGACCGATAAAAAATGGAGTATTACCACCACTTCTAGTCTAAATCAAAATTTCACTCAAAGAAGAATCTCGATGACGCTACCAAATGCGAATTTAAGTATTCGACCCATCAAAAAAGGAATCTTTACAATTGGAGGAAGTGCTCAAATGAAAAACCAGGTTACCATGGGTGATTCAACTTTCTTTACTAATGAAACACTAAAGAGCTTTCGAAATGGGGCCAAGGCGAATTTGAATATTCGACTCTCAAAACGATTTACAGTACTTCGATATTTAAACGTGACCGCGCCTTCTTTAAATTGGAATTCCTACTTAATTACTGAGGAAATACAAAAAGTACAAGCCGAGAGTGGCTTATCCAACGATACGTTAAATCGATATAATTATGCGTATGACATGTCACTTGGTAATTTTGGATTCAACACAAAACTTTTTGGTACGTATATCAACAAAAACAAGGATTCGTATCTTGCTGGATTCCGGCACACCATTACACCATCTGCAAACATTACCTTACGTCCAGATTTTTTCATTGACGCCCAAAACATTAATCAAACTGTTTTTGATTCGGTTTCAGAAAAAGATGTTGAATACAGCAGATACGCCACAGCGCTCTATCGACCAAATGCCAGCAAAGCGTTCAGCGCGAATTTCAGCTTGGAACAAAACCTGCAATCAAAAGTAAAAGATCGAAAAGATTCAACTGGGTTAACCTTCAAAAAAATTAATATCATTAACGCGTTTCGTGTAAACTCTTCCTATAATTTCCTAAAAGATTCCTTAAACTGGAGTAACGTCTTATTTGTGCTGAATACAGCCCCGCTTTTCCTTCGGAATTTAAATATCAGCGGTAATCTTTCTCCATACGCAATTGACGATAATGGACTGATTTATGATAGTTTACTTTGGAAATCAGGAGAAATTGGACGGCTCACGAATTTCAGAGCACAAACCTCAATTAGCCTTAAGCGTAACCAACTCGTAAAATGGTTGTTTAAAATGGATCAACTACCCGATGATGATTTTGGATGGACATTAAACATCAACTATACCTATACCTATTCAAAACCTACTTTTGAGGCTACAGTAAATCAATCCCTAGGACTTCAAGGAAGAGTTGATCTCACTAAAAATTGGCGATTCAACTACCATTTACCCATTAATATGGAATCATTTGACTTTGCACGTAATGGCTATGTGAACTTTGCTCGAGATCTTCATTGTTGGGAAATGACCACAAACTGGTTCCCGTTCAGAGAAGATGTTTGGTTTACATTTACAATTCGTCCCAAAGCAGCCCTCTTAAGGGATTTAAAATACGATAGAAAAAAACAAGGTAGTAACTTTTAATTCAATAACATGCATCAAATCATTAACACAAAAAAAGCACCAGCGCCAATTGGCCCTTACAACCAATCGGTTCGAACTGGGAATTTATTATTTGTTTCCGGACAAGTCCCTTTTATTGCTGAAACAATGGAGTTAATTACTGAATCCGTTGAGGCTGAAACACATCAAGTAATGAAAAACATACAAATGATTCTCAATGAAGCAGGATTAGACTTTAAACACATTGTTAAAGCCTCCATCTTTTGTAAAGATTTAAATGATTTCACACGAATCAATGAAGTATATGGATCCTATTTCGAAGACAACTATCCTGCGCGAGAATGCGTTGAGGTTGCACGTTTACCAAAAGATGTTCGCGTAGAGATATCTGTAATTGCAGCATTTTAAAATAGCTTAGTAAAATAGAATTAAAGGGCAGCATACTGTTTCTGCCCTTTTCTATACCATAACTTTATTCAAAATTTCCCCGTTTATGATGATGGAATAGCCTCTTAATCAAGGTGCCATGGGAAATTTAATCACCGAAGAATTCATTAACCAGTCTATTGAACTGGCTAAAGAAATTCAAACTCCGAAAAATAAATCGGGTGATGACCCTTTTGCAGATAAACTAGGTCCAATCCTTGACTTTCCCGAAAGTAAGCATTTTTTAATTCGATTGATGGATGTTGCTTTCAGAAGCCACAATGTAGATCGGATATCACAGTATGTGTTGAATTTATTTAATTCAACCGAGGCATATAAACCATTATTCTCTCCTACAGAAAGTATTTTGGTCCGATTGTTTCGAATAGTAGGACATAAATTTCCCTCCGTAAGTATTCCTCTTATGCTCGATCAAATTCAAGAGGTTACTAGTCCTGTTGTGTTCTACACAGGGTCAGAAAAATTTAAAACACATGTTGCAAAACGAAAAAAACACGGTATAACCTTAAACATCAACCCAATAGGTGAAACATTAATTGGAGAGCAAGAAGCCAAAGAACGACTCCAAAAATATATTGACGTACTCAACGACCCTCAAGTCAATTATATATCAGTAAAATTATCTACACTTCACTCTCAGCTTATTGCCATAGCACATGATGAAGTGGTTGAGGAATGCATAGAAAGGGTGTCTATCCTTTTTCAAGAAGTTTTAAAAATTGAACAAGATACTGGCCTACAAAAATTTGTTAACCTGGACATGGAGGAATATCGAGATCTCTCCATAACAATAGAAACCTTCATGCGAACCCTTGATCAACCCCAATTTAAAACCCTTCGTGCTGGAATTGTTCTTCAAGCCTATTTGCCAGACACCTACCAAGAGGCCATAAAGTTAAGAGAATGGGCAATAAAAAGAGTGCAATCAGGCGGATCTCCCGTTAAAGTTCGTATCGTAAAAGGCGCTAATCTAGAAATGGAAAAAACAGAGGCTTCTTTGCACGGCTGGCCGCTTGCCCCCTATTCCACTAAATTAGAAACAGACACCAACTACAAGAAAATAATCGTAGAATTATTACAGCCAGATTTTGTTCAATGCCTCAATGTAGGCGTGGCCTCTCACAATGTATTTGATCTTTCATTTTCACTAAACTTGGTACTAACGTACCATTTAGAAGATTTCGTAGATTTTGAAATGCTAGAAGGGATGGCAAAATCAACTGCTATTGAAATGAACAAAAAAGGAGCTAATCTTATTTTATACACCCCAGTTGTAGAAAAGGAAAATTACCTCAATTCCATTGCGTATTTAGTAAGAAGACTCGATGAAGGAACACAATCTGGTAACTTTCTGAAAGAAGGATTTAATTTAGTAGTAAACTCCGAACGTTGGAATTTTCTAAAAAACCAATTTATTGAATCCGTAAAAGGAATTGAATCGGTAAAAACAACCTCAAATAGAATCCAAAATCGATATAACGAACAATTCCATATTCAAACTCAATTTAAAAACGTAGCAGATACCGATTGGATTCGTCCAGTGAATAGAAATTGGATAAAATCAACAAAGGTTCAATGGCAACAAACTCCACCACTTTCGATAATCCCTGTAATAGGTATGCACAATAAAACCAATCGAGTGATTATACAACAGCAGAATTGGAAAGGTATACTTCCTTGGAAATACGAATTAGCGGAACAAGAAGATTATGAGGCAGCAATAAATGCTCATACTAATTGGTATGAGCAATCGAATTTTGAACGCGCACATCTTTTAAAAAAGGCGGCATATTTAATGGCAGAGCGAAGGGCTGAACTCATTGGTGTTGCAGTAACTGAACTTGGCAAACTTCCAGCAGAGGTGGATATCGAGGTATCAGAGGCAATTGATTTTGCCAACTATTACGCACATTCCATTTCAACAATTGCTCAAGAAGGTATACCCTATGAACAAACAGGTATAAACCTTGTTTTGTCTCCATGGAACTTCCCTATTGCCATCCCTATTGGTGGAGTATTGGCTTCACTGGCTGCCGGTAAGCGGGTCATTCTTAAACCATCTCAAAATGCAGCAGCCTCTGCTTATTTGATTAGTAAATGTCTTTGGGATGCAGGCATCCCAAAGGAGGTGTTTTCCTTTCTACCATGTAAGGAGAGTTGTTTAGACAAATACCTCACCGAAGGCAATCTCTTTGATGCCGTCATTCTAACAGGAGGAACAGAAACCGCACGCTTTTTGCTCCATCGAAACCCATATCTCAATTTATTTGCTGAAACGGGAGGAAAAAATGCCACAATCGTTACAGCACTTGCAGATCGAGAGCAAGCAGTTAAAAACGTTGTGAGTTCAGCCTTTGGTAACGCTGGTCAAAAATGCTCTGCAACTTCTATCCTAATATTAGAAAAAGAACTTTTCGAGGATGAGCGTTTCAAAACTCTATTAAAGGATGCTGCTGAAAGTAAAACCTTTGGTCATCCTTGGAACTTAAAATCCCAAATTGGCCCTTTAGCTGTTCCAATAAACGAAAAACTAACGCATGTATTAGAAAATACTGACGACGAACAGTGGCTTCTAAAACCAATTCTTAATAGCTCTTTTGAATTATCGCCTGGAATCAAATGGGGAATTACTAACGAAGACTATGAATACAAAAACGAGCTCTTTGGACCAATATTATGCGTAATGGAAGCCCAAGATTTGGATCATGCGATTACACTAGCAAATGGAACTCCTTTTGGGTTAACAAGTGGACTTGAGTCGTTAGATAAAGAAGAAGTTAATTACTGGACTAATAAAATAGAAGCAGGTAACATATATGCCAACCGAAGCACCACGGGAGCAATCGTAGAACGACAACCCTTTGGTGGAATTAAGGCCTCTTCTTATGGTTTCGGTATGAAAGCAGGTGGCCCCAATTATGTCCTTCAATTTTTAACACTTAAGAATGAATTCACTGAATTTGAAACCATTAAAAAAAGTTATGCCTTGGCCTACAGCCAACATTTTAGTAAAAGAATTGATTATGCAAAAGTAAGAGGCCAACATAATTTCTGCCAATACATTATGCCTAAAAAGGTAATTATCATTGTGGACAACACCACTTTTGAACATGATTTAAAAATGGTTATCCAAGCCTGTGAAACGCTTTGCGTTGAGTTTGAAATTATTTCGAATAATGAAAAAACTCATTTAAATGGATACCCCATTAAAACGTTTAAAAACCTTATTGGCATACTCCAAAATCACTCACAGGGAACAATAATAAGAAGTATTACAAAAAAAGTTCCTGAACTCTTTTTAAGAGCATGCCATAACCATCATATTCATGTATATAATCGAATCCCCCATCCAAACGGAAGAATTGAATTACTCAATTATTTAACGGAACAAAGCATATCCATCAACTACCATAGATACGGTAATCTTATGGGCGAAGGACCTTCTGAATAATGGAAAAAATAAGACAATTTTTTAAGTTCCTTTGAATTCAAACGCATCTGCTCAATAGTGATTATCTTTGCTACATGAAATTAACGGTTATTGGAGGCGGTAATATGGGCCTCACCTATGCAAAAGGGATTCACAAAGCAGGTCTTCTGGGAGAAACAATTTCCATATTGGAAAAAGAAACCAGTTATGAGTATTTGAAAAATGAGGAAAAAGACTTTTATGTATTTAATACTGCAGAAGATTGCATTCCTTCTGCAGACATCATATTGATTGCCGTAAAGCCCTATCACGCTCGTGCTGTTTTTGAAGAAATTCAGTATTACACTAACCCTCAACAATTGATTATTTCTGTTATGGCAGGAGTTAAAATCAGCACAATACAACAAGGGCTTCACACAAAAAAAATAGTGCGATCTATGCCCAATCTTCCCGCAATGATTGGGAAAGGAATGACCGTATTCACATCCTCTCCAAGCGTTACAAAAAAAGAGGATGACATCGTTGAGCAACTATTAGCTTCTACGGGAAAAGCACTTAAAGTAGATTCTGAAGATGAAATTGATAAATCCACTGGATTATCAGGAAGCGGAACTGCCTACATTCTTTATTTCATGGAAGGACTAATGAATGCTGCCAGTGAATTTGGATTCACCAATGAGGAAGCAAAGCAAATCGTTACCCAAACCTTTGAAGGAGCTGTAGAATTGTTTCAACAAAATGATTTATCAACAAGCGAATGGATTAATAAAGTATGTTCCAAAGGAGGAACAACCATAGAAGCAATTAAGTCTTTTGAACGAAATAATGTTAAAGATTCTATTAAAAAAGGAGCTGTTGCAGCATACAACCGAGCAGTTGAACTTGGGAATTCATAATTAAATACAGAACTTTAGGATATGATTTTTTCTACTGAAACAAAAAATAAAGCGTTAAAAGATTTAGCGTTACAAATTGCACAAAACAAAGAAGCAATAATTGAAGCAAACAAAATAGATCTTGAAAATGCAGGAAACATTGACCCTACATTAATCGATCGATTAAAGGTAGACGATAAAAAAGTAGACGGTATGGTTTCCGCAGTTGAAGAAATTATATCCGATGAAGATCCACAAGGGAAAGTACTTCACGAATACGTGCATCCTAATGGAATGTTGGTACAAAACAAAGTTGTTCCTTTTGGTAAAATATTAATTATTTATGAATCACGACCAGATGTAACCATTGAAGCAGCCATAACTGCCTTTAAAGGAGGGAATAAAATACTCCTTAAAGGAGGAAAAGAAAGTAAAAATTCAAACATTTTACTGGTGAGTCTATGGCATAAAGCATTGGAGAAAAATGGTATTCCAACTGATTTCGTAACCTATCTGGATATTAATCGAGAGGAAACACAAAAGCTTCTTGCGGACAACACACATAAATTAGATTTAATCATACCAAGAGGAGGTGAAGGATTAATTAATTATATCCGACAAACAACATCAGTCCCTTTATTAATTAGTGGACGAGGAAATAATTTTATTTACATCCATGACAAATGTGATTTTGACATGGCCGTAGATTTAGTGCTAAATGGTAAAAGTAGATTAAGTGTATGCAATGCTATTGATAAAGTATTAATCAATAAGAACTTGCCAAAATTTGAAGAAAAAATTGAAATCCTAGTTCGAGCCTTAAGTCAAATTAATATGGAGATTTTAGCCGATGGGGAATCAATTGAGTCTTTAGGCTATGTCACAAAAATGAAAGAAAATGTATATGCAGAGGAATTTTTAGCTGCGAAAATATTGTTGGCTGAAGTGAACGATATGGATGAAGCTATTGAGAAAATCAACGAATACTCCGGAGGACACTCAGCAGTAATTGTAGCATCAAATGATGCCACTGCAGAGGACTTTCAAAATAGAGTTGATTGTGCTGCTGTATATCAAAATGCATCTTCTAGGTTCACCGATGGAGGACAATTAGGGTTTGGAGCAGAAATTGCAATATCAACACAAAAATTGCATTTTCGAGGACCAGTAGCCACCGGTCAACTAGTAACCAACAAGTGGTTCATAAAAGGAAACGGACAGATTCGAGGATAATGAAGCCAATTATAGTTTTAAAAATAGGGACATCAACCCTTACGGCAGGTACCGAAAATATCTCTAGAGGAAAAATTGAAGACATCTCTCGACAAATTCTTGAGTTAAAAGAAAAGTACAATGTCATACTCGTTTCCTCAGGAGCCATTGCCACTGCTCGGCAGTTCATAAAACTAAGCGGATCAAAAAAACAAATTGATAATAAATCAGCCCTCTCTGCAATTGGCCAACCAAAATTGATGCAAATTTACATGGAAGTATTTGCTGACTTTGGTTTACATGCTGCGCAATGTTTACTTACACATTACGATTTAAATGGAAACGAATCAAGAACCAATACAAAATCCACAATAGCTGATCTACTAAAACACGATTACATCCCAATTATCAATGAAAATGATACTGTAGCGGTAGAAGAAATAATTTTAGGCGACAACGATAAACTCTCTGCAATGGTTGCGGAATTGGTTGGAGCCGAAAAACTGGTCATCGCATCAGACATTGATGGAATATTTACAGGTAATCCGAACCTCAATCCAAACGCTCAATTAATTGAAAAAGTAGAAAGTATCGAAGCGATTAAATCCTACATTCAAGACATTGATAATAATCTTGGAACAGGAGGAATGCAATCAAAAATTCATGCATTAGAGATATGTGAAGGAAAGAATATTGAAGTTTTAATTGTGAATGGAGGTATTCAATTCTTTCTTAGAAAAGCGTTAAAAGGCCAAATTAAGTGTACTAAATTTAAGGGATAAGTTTCCTAAATAAATTAACCTATTCCGTATGGAAAAGCCATTTATTTTATTGAATCTTTAACTACTGGAACATCAGGTGTAAAATTCACATTCACTACAGAATCCTTCACAATTCCACCATCTTTATTCGGATTAACAATTGAATCACTGATTGATGTTTCAGGCACTGAAGAAGGATAGATTACCTCTCCACTACTCGAAGAATCTATTTTTCCAGAACTTTTGTTTATAGTGCTCTCTCCTCCTTTTGATTTTATTTTACGAGACATATTATCAGAAGAGGACTCGATTGATTTCGTTTCCTTTGAAATCTTTTTGGCTTCAGCCTTTAATTTCTTTTCTTCTGATTTTAATTTCTGCGCATCATTTTTTAGCTCTTTTGTTTCTGCTTTTACAGACTTCTCTTCACTTTTCACCTTTTTAGCTTGAGCTTCAGCTTTTTTCACCTCTGCATCCGTTTTTTCCTTTGCCGCTCTCGCTTTATCTTGCTCTCCTTTTTTTTGATCGGCCTTTGCATCTTCCTTTTTATTTTCCGCTTTCTTTTTACTCTTTTCAGCTTTCTCTTTTTTATCCTTGGCCTGTTTTACCTTTTTTGAATTATCCTTAATTTTCCCTTCCTTTTCCTTAAACGTAAAGTTTATACCAAAACTACCTGAAAGATATCGCGCATAATCTACAGCTGCTAAGCCCGAAAGATTATCCATCATGGCATACAACTGCAAAGGACCCAAATGTAAAACAATCCCTGCGCCTAAATTATTATAAGTCCCATTAACTCCTGCATAGGTTAACTTGGTAGTCAACCATCTATTCAAATGAACACTTCCTGCCATCATATACATTGGATAAAGTTTACCATTATAAAACCGACCATAAAGCATTCCCTGACCATCTAGGAATTTATTTACTTTGTAATCACCACCAACATAAAACTTTGTTTTAAGTGAAGTTCTGTACGAAATTTGGTCACGACTCAATTCAAATTCAGAGGCTAAACTATCACCAAGATTATTGAAGTAATCAGAATCATCATTATTTGAATCATCTTGCATAAGCTCTTCGTATGGTACGCCTTCAAAAGTAAATGAAGCACCATCGTTGTATAAACTTTCTCCATATTCAGCCCAGTTTAAATAACCTAAATCAACAATACTACCAAAAACACTTAACTTGTCAGACACTTTGTAGGTAGCACCTAAATCAAGACCCAGTCCCAAATTACTAGTATTTACAGGGGATGGATTTCCAAGAGATTGGGCAATTGAATCATTAGCTAAAAAGGTTCCGTATGCATTGACTGAAAATTGAGATGAAGCTGTTAACGAATAATCATCTGCATCGGTAGTGAGTTTAATACCATCAAAATCACCATTTAAATTTGCAATACCTAATAAAAACTTCACTCTACCACCTACAGTTATTTTTTCATTCAACTCGCGAGAATATCCAATTCCTGTTTCTATATAAGACGACACATCAAATCCAAAACCATCTAATGATAAATCCTTCCCAACAAATGCCCCATTACCATTAATTAAGAAATCAAAAAGGGCCTTATTATACCCTAAATTCACATCTAATTTAGGACTTACATTAACAGAAAAGGCATTCTTTTTCACTCTAAAACCAAAACCGATTATATCATTGGTAAAACCAACATTCAAATAGTTTTTGTCTTGAAGAGTTGATAATAAATTATTAGGATTTAACCCCTGACTATCGAAGAGATCATTAAATGCAAATCCACTATTGGTAGCAGTTATACCATAACCAGACAAAGCTGGAAAAGTAAAATAACCCGTATACTCAGGAAAAATCCCCGGATTAATATATCGTGCCTGAGGAAGATTATTATACAATACCTGTTGCTCAGCATACTGCGCGAAAGCAGGCTTTAAAGCACAAATACAAACAACTATAAAGGCAATTACTCTCTTTTTCATTTTACTCTTCATTTTCATTGTCATTACCAGAAATTGACTCCAAATCAATACTCAATTTAGCTAAAATCCCTAGCCTAATATCCATTTCATAATTTGAGTAGATTTTCACATCTGCCCCATCATTACCCGTACCCATAATAGCAGAAATAATAATACTGTAACTAGCGTTTTGTAAAAGTGAAATATCCGTAGCATCAGCAATCAAATCTGCTTGACGAACACCATCGGACACAACCTCCCCTGTATTCACATCAACTGATGCTGCAGCTATTATAACAGGATTCCCATCTTTTGTATCTAAAGAATCAATAATCTCGTAGTTTTCATCCGCAATGTAAAATTTCACGGAACCTTCTAATGGAAAACCATTAACAACATTTGAACGCAAAGAGGCACTTTTCACATTTTCAAAAATGGAGACAATACTTGAATCCAGTGCAATAGTATCGATCACCTCAATACCTTCCACACTACCATATAAAGGAACAGTTAAATCTAATGTGATATCCATACCGCTATTATCGTAAGCAAAATTGGTAGGGCTTCCACCTAAATCACCATCAGGATTAATCCCTGCCGATATTCCGGTTGTAATACTGTTTGGCCACAAATTCACCAAATCAGAAATGTTAGTCGTCTTATCTAAAATCAGATTGCTCGTTTTCGGAGAAACACCCCCTGCTGAATTTGCCCAATCCGCGCCTGAAATTAAAAACGGTAACGATGCACCCGATAATTTAGCTGAATCTTCATCATTTTTCATCGTTAAATTAAGCGTATCAATCTGCATAGGTATTCCAAACGTATTGTGAAAACCTAATTTTACTACTGGATCAGCAAACGAAATTTTCTGCAATATTTCAGAGGTCCCAAAATCAAAATCAAATGTTTCAGGCGCAATGGATAATGTCTGATTTCCAAAATAACCGTCAACATACAAAGGTTCTATACCCTCCATGGAAACAGATGCTGAAACCGAGTTAGAGGTATCAAAAGACACAGAAACACCTGAACTTTCTATGTTAGCTCTAATTCGGGTCTCAAGGGCATTTACACCCGTACCTCCATTGGTTAAGTCAAATGTGTACCCAGACAAATCAAAAGTCTCATTCACCACCGTTGGCGTTACGCCATTACTTCCTCCTACTGAAATAGAATCTAAAAATACAACCCCGTCTTTAGTAGCATATGGCAATTCAATGAACAACTTTGCAGACTCTCTAATTTCATAGTCAACTTGTATAGCCAACTCTCCCCCTTTCATCGTTAATGTATTAACCTGCTCACCGTTACCTAAGTCAAAATCTACATCAATTGTATCATTCAATACTTCCTGACTAGGGAATGTAGCCGTACCAGAAACAACCACAAAATTAGATCCGTTGATTTTTACGGTAATCGCATCATCAGTTGACACGCACACTGTTTGACCATTTGTTCCCGCAGACGATATATTTATAAACTCTCCATAAAGATCAGACTCGATAGTTTTACCTGCCAAATCCACAACATCAGATTTTGATTCACCTGATAAAATTTCATCGTACACTAATGTATCAATAGCAGTGCCATCCGATAAGTTCTTTAACACGAGCTGAATATTGTTTACTGGAGTAGCCCAACCATTTGTTAATTCAACACTCAATTGACCATTAGAGAAAGTTGCTGAGGTGAAAGGAGCATCATCAATGGGTAAAGTAATCGTATCCAAATCAATGCTTGGAACAGGTGGAAACGCATTACCACAAGGATCAACTAATAAAATAGCATTAACAGTGGCTGCAAGTAAAGGATCATTAGACATTACTGATCCAAGCGTAATATCTGTTGTAACCTCAGGTATGTCATTAATCGCTAATGGTTCAAGGCTAAAATCAAACCCTACATTTTCATCTGGAATACTTATAAAATCAGACAAGCTCATAGAATATACTGTATCAGCAAAAGTGAACTCATAAAGATTATTTTCGTTTTGGTCTAAAAGGGTTGAATCTAAGCTGGATAAAATATCATCGGCAACTATTGAAGCCTTTAAAATAGGCGCAGCAATCTCTGGTGATAGTGTTATATTATTGGTATCAAGACTGTATTTATCCTTCACACAAGAAAAAAGTGAAAGCCCTGCAAACAGAATAATAAAATGGCGTTTTTTCATTTGAATGGAAACTGAATTACAGCCACAAAGAAACAACGATATTTTAAATTTCAAATAAAATATGCTTTTTTTTTACCTTACAATGAAACATTATAAATACCTACATTTTTTTCAGGGTATCTAAACCATTACTTTAATGATTTTAAAAAGTCTTCCACATTCGCTTCAATTCTAGCAGCAATATTGGAAAGATCTGCTTTATGAAAAGGTTCTCCAATAATCTTTTCATACAATTCAATATATCGTTCACTAACAGAATGAACATATTCATCAGACATCTCAGGAACAGTTTGACCCTCTTTGCCTTGAAACCCATTTTCAATAAGCCATTGCCGAACAAACTCTTTGGATAACTGTTTTTGAGGAGCACCTGCTTCAAGCCTATCAGCATACCCTTCTTGGTAAAAATAACGGGACGAATCAGGCGTATGAATCTCATCAATTAAAATAATCTTACCGTCTTTATCTTTGCCAAATTCATACTTAGTATCCACCAATATAAGTCCTTTTTCAGCAGCCATTTCAGTTCCGCGTTGAAACAATGCGCGCGTATATTTTTCTAATTGAACATAATCCTCTTCTGAAACAATCCCTTGGGCCAAAATATCCTCTCTTGAAATATCTTCATCATGGCCTTCATCAGCTTTCGTAGTTGGAGTAATAATAGGCTGTTCAAACTTTTGGTTTTCTATTAATCCTTCTGGCAACTGGACTCCACAAAGCGTTCTTATTCCAGCATGATAAGTTCGGGCAGCATGCCCTGTCAAATACCCTCGAATTACCATTTCAACTTTAAATGGAGTGGCTTTTTTCCCGATAGAAACCACAGGATCAGGAGAGTCTATAAGCCAATTCGGAACGAGATCTTCAGTGGCTTTTAAAAACTTACATGCAATTTGATTCAACACTTGCCCCTTAAAAGGAATCCCCTTCGGCAAAACAACATCAAATGCTGAAATTCGATCGGACGCAACCATCACCAAAAGATCATCATTTACTCCATATACTTCTCGAACTTTACCCTTGTAATAGCTAGATTGTCCTGTGAAATTAAATTTTGCAGTAGTAAGCGTATTCATGATTAATTTTTAAGTTAAAAGTACAAAGTTTGGAAACAAAAAAGGTTCTAATCCGATACTTAAATTATGATCTTTTAAACAACCACCAAAATAAACATTACAAAAACATCTTGGTTCAACATCTCACAAATTTCAGTAGTATAATTCAAACTCTAAGAGCGTTAAACGATAAAACTTGGCACCCATTCTTTGAACTTTAAACAATAAACAATAAACTTGCTACATGGGGGACAAAACAGTACTACTTAATAAAGATCAAATTGAAGCTAAAATAAACAGAATGGTTCATGAAATTCATGAAATGTGTTTTGCTGAAGAAGAGATTATTTTTTGTGGCATAACGCCAGGAAATGGTTCCATTATTTCCGACAGGATAGTAAAAAAGCTTACCTCCATATCCACCATAAAAATTAAAAAGGTTACAATTGAAATCAATAAATCAAACCCTTTAGCGGAAAAAATTAATTGCGTACTTCGCTCCGAAGAGTACGCAAACAAAACAGTAGTGATTGTTGATGATGTAAGTAATAGTGGAAAAACATTAATGTATGCTGCAAAATATTTTTTAGAGTCACCAATCAAGGCCATAAGACCACTTGTTCTTGTTGATCGAAACCATAGCCGATACCCCATTAAACCCTCTTTTGTAGGATTAACAGTCTCTACCACGCTAAAAGACCATATTCAAGTGGAGATGAATGAAAAAGAAGAAGTTGTATATTTGGTATAATATTGTATTATGAAAAGAATAATTTTATTCAGCGTACTTATTGTATTCGTCGCTGCAAGTTGTAAAAAGAAAGTTGTTGAAGAAGCTGCGCCAACACAACCTATCCTTCCTAAAATTGAGGAAAGCCAAGCACAATTAGAACTTAAAAATTCAACTTGGAAATACACGGACGACACACATACCGATTGGAGTTTTGAGATCACATTTGGAGATAATGGTAAATTTCGTCACACTCAAGCAGTAGAAACAGACACCACATATAATGACGATACTTGGGAAAAAAACGGAGATAAAATTATTCTAAACTTTAATGACAAACACGCCACCTATAACGGTAAAATTGTATCAGACGAATTAATCCAGGGAAGAGCGAAAAACATCAATGATGTGACGTGGATTTGGAAATTGGAAAAAATCAATAAATAATATTGAAACTAGGACCAAAGAAAAATTGCTTTGACCTGTCCACACCAAATTGGAAACCAATTTCAGTCAAATAAGCATATCTTAACGGATTGAAGTCAAAATAGACCGTTCCTCCAATAGAACTGAAATAGGAAAGCGATTGATCATCAAAAACCTGCAGAAAATCATAAAAGCAATTTGCTCTTATTCTCTGAAAATAGGCCAATCTATTCAGTTTTAAATCCGGATACCACAATGGCAGTCCATACTCAATACTCATTCGCTCACCACGTGTAAAGCTCTGATTGAGCACCCCTCGAGGTTCATTCAAGTAATTTGGAACATAAACGTCTGTCCCCCATTGTTTACCCAATGAAATTTTTAGCCCGTCATTTTTCAACACCCCTGGAACTGTTGCAACGGCATTTAACACATGTGCATTTTGACTACTTCTCAAATTGATAAAAGAAGCAGAAGAAAGCATGAAACTCCATGGAGAATAAATATCGCGCAAACCATATTTATGATTCACAGAAAAAACACCAAACCATTGCGTGTTTTCCTGAGTAACAAGGGTATCAACATAACCTTCTTCAAAATCATATTTAGCCTCATTATACACATAAGCACCCTTCATAATAAATGTCTTGCGAAATTTCGATCCATTGAAGTACAAATTCAAACTCGACCCACCCTGATAATTTATTGATTGAATATCCACCGAAACATTTTGTATCTGAGAATTTGGCGCAACATTGAATGATGATTCGGCAAATATTTTCGGATAAAAGTGTTCAAAATTATACTTCACACTCCAATTCTCCTCTCGAGTATAAAACAAGTAATCATAATTAAGACTTAGTATAGATGAACTCAGTAAGTTTTGAGAAAACAACGAAGCTCCTAAACCCGCTACCTCAGCATCAGGATTCAATGATAATGGAGCCCAACTGTGAAAATTAAATAAATTTAATAACGGACGATACTTTTTTACTTCAAAAGTTTTTGCAGGCATTCGTGGTAGTTGCACAGGAGCAGAAAATTGAATCTTTTCTCCAATTTCAATCTCAGATCGAACAATCACCGATCCCTGACTATGATAATCGGAGTAAATCACCTCATTCCCCACAGAATCAATGGAAATAAAATCTAACCCAAATTCAGGATTGACCACAGCGTGAAGCTTAACAACATCATCTTCCTCAATAAAATAAGCAATACAATCTTTATTTTTATCGAGTGTTTGGATAAGAAAACCCTCTTTGTAAGGAGTAGGATAACTTATTGGCTTAGTTAATGAGGCTGTTTTACGAACAGATAAAAACTCAAGATCAACAATCCCTAATGAACCTTTACCATTATCATTTATTGCCACTACTATCTTATTGGTAGCATACCAATTCACGTGATACGCATTTTTATCCGTTAGGAACACCCTTTTCACACTATTCCCTTCTAAATCCACAATGTTCAAATAAACATCATTAGCCTTATCAATTTCAATTAGGGCAATTTGATTGCCATCAGGACTGAATGTAGGCGAAAACCACCTCGTTTTTCTTTTTAATCGCCTTCTTTTTTTAGACTTAATATCAAAAATTACAACCTCACTGTAGTCCAGATAATCCCATCTGGGATGTTTTCTTTTTTCAGACCAAATCAGCATATTTGAACCGTATGAAAGCGTATTACCATCAAATACTCCTGGAATATGCACTAAGCTCTCCTCTCCACCTTTTAATTTTACAATTCTCACGGGATGATTAAACGATTTTTTCACCGCAATAACAGCAGTATCCTCTGTTAAAACAGGGTTTTGATAACTCGAAAAATCAATGCTTTTCGGCGAAATCTCTTCGTATGGCGTTGTATCATAAAACCCCGATCGATTCGACTGAATCTGAAGTCTATTTGTAATCAAATCCGCATATAGCTGACTTGTAGTTTTACCCGTAATTCGTTTTAAATGAAAACTAAAAGGATAAGGCGGAAATGGGTTTCTAACCACACAATGCAAAACACTATCCCAAACATCTCTACCATAATTTTCAGAAACAAATTCAGACAAATAAAAACCCAGTTTGTAATGATCAGTGACATACTGCTTAAATGACCCAAATGCCGCTTTCTCATAACTTATCGGATTAAGTTCTGCAATTTGAGCCTCAAATTCTCTTAAAAAAGGACCATACTTACCTCTCCCTCGTTCGGTGAACTCTGTTTCAGTATGAACAGCATCTCCTTCCAACATCCATAAAGGCGTTGTTAATAGAATAAGTGCACCCATACCTTGTTGCCCAAACATCAATTTTAAAACTTTTCCCACCCCCTCATTGTATTTTTCAAACTGAACCACATGACGGTATTCATGTACAGCTAGTTTTTTCAACCAGTCCACTCCTTCATTTTCTTGAGAAGGTGTCCCATAAAACTCCGACCGTTTAGGTGCCAACGTAACAAACCCATTGTCTACTGTAGTATTATTTTGAAGGATAATGGATATTTTCTTCGGCTTTGTTTCCAATGAATTTCTGGCAACCTCATTTGCATACACTAATATATTAGCCAATTCTTGAGCTCTATCTTCAAAATCATAAGGAAAAATCAACTGAAAACTTTCCGTATTAATTTGCTTCCATCTAGTTGAGCTCGGATTTTGCCCTAGGGAATAATACTGCGCATCAACCATAAGGGAAAGAAGAAAAAGTAGATATAAGAGGCAACGAATATGCACTAAAAACGTTATTTTAACGATCAAAAAATAGTAGTACAATATTATATTTTAAAATCTCTATGTCAAAAAAACTGCTCCTCTTTCTCTCTATAATTCTGTCCCTAGTAAGTTGTAGATACAATAACCAATCTAGTTCATTTTGGAATAGCATCACGATAGAATCAGAATACAGACCGTTTGTGTTTGTATTTAGCAATACCGATTTACCCATTTGCGCTGATCATGCACAACCTAAACTACAAGCTATTTTAAATAATACCATTGATAGTATCGAAGGTGAGTTTGTAAATGGCGTAATGATGTACCCCGCATTAACAGATATACACTATTCCAATATTGCAGAAGAAATTAAATTTGTTTTTGACAATAACGGTAATGAAACATTGGAAACTACGCCTGCTTTTTTTAGTAATATGCAATGCCACAACATTGATACCCTTGAACTTTATCAATCTATTATTACTCAAAGACAAATCCAACCAGACATCAATCTTGGAATAAAATCGTCCTTAAGTCAAGGCAATTTAAAAGTTTATGTAAAAGGATCATATAATAAATCTTTCAGTGCCTCCTCTCATCGGTTAGCCGTTTATTCTTATCGGAAATCCGAACTGGCAAATCAAGCCACAGATGAAGGAACATCACTTTTCACCATGAAAAATAAAGTTGTATCCGCATTAACCCCAAGTTTGGGAAAAGATTTAGATGCTGCAGCTAAAGGAGACGAATTTCGAGAAATTTTAACGTTAGACTTATCAGGAGAAACACTTGATAACACAGGTATAGTTGCTGTTATTTATACTATTGAAGAGGGTATTCCTGTTTCCGTTGCGAACTCTATAAAACTAGAAAACCACGACTAAAAAAAGGCTGTTCAAGAACAGCCTTCCTACATTGACATTTTCCAACCAAATTAAGGCACAACTCAATTGGTAAAGCTATAACAACAAAACACTTGTTTTGTTACCAATCATGACTTAAAAAAAGTCTATAAAAGTAATGCAACAACTTAAAAACCATTCAGTAAACCCTTCAAAAGAATTAAGAATGGTAACTATTGCAGTATTTAAAAAAATGGAACATGCAGTACAATTGTCCAAAAAAATCACCAATAAAGGATTTTTAGCCTATGTAGCTACCCGAATTGGAAATAAAAATGGATTAAACTATAGACTGCTCATTCCAGAGGAAATTCATAAAGAGGTTAAGAAATTATTAATTCATTAATTTTTGGCATGTTTTTTTCTCTAACATCATCATGAAGCAGTTTATGGTGATCCTATTCTCTTGTGTAATTTCTATTCAACAAATTAACGCTCAATATAATAGAATTGACAAGCATTACGACACATACTTAAAAAAAGTATTTGATCCCACTTTTCAAAAAGAAAGAACATCCAAAAAAAAGTATAAAAAAATCATCTACGGAAATTTAGTCGAAACGAAAAAATCGATACAAATCAACCCGAAAGAAACCTTTGTTATTTCAAGCAATACTTCTAATGACAAATTACTCGCTGCTATACTTTACGGAATAAAATATCATTCAACCTACAAATTTATGGCAGATGATTATGGGCAATCTCATCATGTCAATGAATATAATATGAAAGAATACCTTCGTATCGAAATTAATGAATTACCGGACACCAATACAATGTACTTGAAAAAGAACACTCGAATTAATTCAATTGAAAAAATACAGCATTATTCTGTTAATGAAAAAGTTCGCCTAAGCCACCCTATTATCATTAACTATTATACCAATCACTATGAAAATCAAAACGGATGGCACAAAAACATAAAAACAGTAATTAAACAAAATGACAAAATAATTTACTCATCTCAGCAAAATGATCAACGAGTAGTCATAAACCATGCTGATTTATTGAATAAACACCACTTTGTTTATGACCATAATAATAAACAAATATTATCTACTGGTGGACTGCAACAATATATACTTCATCACTACCTTAAAAACATAAAAGAAAAAATACACTTAGAAGCAACTGAAATAAGAAACGTATCGGATTTTTATGCCCATCAAAACAAATGCTTAAAAAGAATCTATGATCGAGGATCTCTTCAAAATAAAGCACCATTTTCAAAAGATTTCCTTGGCATCAATACGATCGAATATTAAAAGAAAAAGAAGACTCTGCAACCTTATTTTCACAAGGATAAATATTGCAGCTAAAACTATATAAATGTAGTTCCTATATTTCTTATCTTATGCAACATTTGAATACTTCAATCGTACCAAAAAAAATGAAAAAAGCCTCTCTAATTCTTTGCATACTTCTATCATTATCTTCCTATGCTCAGAGCGGTTACAAGTTTAAAAAAACAATCTATGGCTATACTTTGGATCAAATCACCCTGTTAACAACCCAAGTAGATACAACCTATTATATTGAAGATATGATCCTAAAAATATGGAGACCAGACTCAACTGTTTCTGACACCGCTATAGCCATGGGATATTATGGCTATGTCCTTCAACCAGATTACAATCCAGATCGATTTTTAAGCTTAGAATTAAAAATCATGGCACTTAATGATAATAAAGAATGGAAAAAAGCATTAAAATATGCAGACTCATTAATTAGTTATTATCCAACATGCCTTATGGGCCATGTTGAAATCTCACATGCTTACAACAGCCTTACAGACACCATTCGAGCTAAACAGCATCGAATTATTTACGAGCGTCTTGGTAATATGATTCTTAAATCAGGAGATGGAAAATCAATGGAAACAGCCTATATTATAACAGGTTTAAAGGACATAGAAGTACTCACGCAACTTCAGAGAATGCAAATTAAAAAAAGAGTTCGAAAAAGAAAGAAAAAACATACGTATGAAGTAGTTACCGTATTTAAAGATTTTGAGCAATTTGATCTTTATTTTGACACCTCATTGATTCAAGAATTCAGACGATTTTGAGATACTTAACACTAAGCATAATCTGGTTATTTACCCATGCTGTTTTTGGACAGCGTGATATACGTATTATTAAAGAAGATTTTGATGGAGATGGAGCAATCGAACAACTATTAATCAACACCTATTTAGGAGAAATTGATTATGCTGTTCTAACATATGACCAAGGCGAAAAAAAATGTACACTCAATATAAAACCTCAAATTAATCACCCTTCACTTATAAATACAGTACCCATATGTGACGAGTTATTGGCGCCTCAATACAAAAAAATCACTCAATTTGTGGACTCAATAATCTTTAAAACACCTGCGAGTAAGACACTAGACCCTACTTTAGGATGGCTACTTGACGTGTACTCTTCAAAAAAGGAGATGACTGACAAAAGGTATTTTACTTCACACGCAACCTTCAATCCAAAAATTAGAAAAACCTTCTACGACCCTCCCACTTCACATCGCTTATTAGCAAAAGGGAAAATCATTAAAAAATTAAATACTATTCATGGAAAAACGGATTCTACCTCAAAAAGCTGGATTACGTTTGATGCAGAAAAACTCAATAAAGCAAGACAAATCACCAAATTTAATTTGCGCCCTGAATGGCCGGAATTAGTTGATACAATTGGTTCATCAAGAATATTTAAAACCGGTCATTCCATTTATATGGAAACCGATACAGCTCATCAAATATTCTTCGTTGCAGATGGTATTTTATATCAAAATCTTCAAAAACTAAAATGGGAGTCTATTCAACAAATTGGAAAATATAAAGATTATTTTTTAGTACTCACCCATCCATATCCTGGAATGGAAAACAAACTCTTTTTAGTACATCCTCAAAAAGGCGATCTATTTGAATTTAATAATGATGTAATTATGGATAAAGAAAACTACTATTACAACATTGAATCGTTTGAAGTCATGGAAGATGAACTCTTTTTATTCCTTAGAGAATCCCCTGAATTTATTGATGACATTAAGGAAGTAAACTTCCCTTTTGTTTTAATTCTTCAAAACGTCAATCAAATAAAA
>MDTD01154891.1_pt1 | contig 36009 bp, 40 predicted proteins | sample 811221 | NCBI WGS metagenome assembly MDTD01 (sample SAMN05326646, study PRJNA326480) | marine metagenome | isolation source: seawater | place: Pacific Ocean: South West | collected 2011
GATGGTTTAATCATTAATGCTGGGGGCTACACGCACACCTCTGTAGCTATTCATGATGCATTGAAAATATTAAAAATTCCGATTATTGAATTGCATATTAGTAATATTTATAATAGAGAAGAATTCAGACATAAATCTCTTATTAGTAAAGTTGCTAAAGGAGTTATATGTGGTTTTGGTTCTGAAGGGTATATAATGTCTTTGAGAGCTATGAAAAATTTTTTAAAATAATGAAAATTGATAAAAAATTAATAAAAGAATTAGTTGATAATCTTAAAGAATTCGAACTAACTGAACTAGAATATCAAGAAGGACAAACTAAGATTAAAGTTTCAAAAGCTGCGAAAGGAACTGAACAAATAAAAACAAGCGCCGTAGTTCCTCCAAACAAAGCTGTACTAAAATCTACTGATGAGAGTGATGGAATTAGAGTTAAATCTCCAATTATTGGCACTGCATACTTGGCTCCAGAACCAGGAGCAAAAAAATTTGTGGAAATTGGAGATAAAATAAAAAAGGGTCAAACAATTATGATTGTAGAGGCAATGAAAACAATGAATCACGTTCCTTCAACATCTAATGGTGAAGTAAAAAAAATTTTGGTAGAAGATGGCCAACCTGTTGAGTTTGGTCAAACTTTAGTTATTCTCAAATAAATAAATGTTCAAAAAAGTTTTAATAGCTAATAGAGGAGAAATAGCTGTTAGAGTAATAAGAGCATGTAAAGAATGGGGAATAAAGACTGTAGCTGTGCATTCTGATGTTGACGCAGACTCCATGCATGTAAGATTAGCTGACGAGAGTGTTTGCATAGGTTCTCACCAGCCTCAAAATAGTTACTTGAATATTTCTTCAATTATGTCAGCAGTTGATTTAACTGGTGCAGAGGCAATTCATCCAGGCTATGGATTTTTATCTGAAAATGCGAAATTTTCTAATATTGTAAATAAGCATGGGATAAAGTTCATTGGACCTAGTGCAGAAATAATTTCAAAAATGGGAGATAAGATTCAGGCAAAGAGAATTGCGAAAAAATTTGGATTACCTGTTATAGAGGGATCTGAAGGTGGGGTAAAATCCTTCACTCAAGCTAAATCAATATGTAGAGATATTGGATACCCTGTTTTAATAAAGGCAGCTGGAGGTGGAGGTGGAAAAGGAATGAAAATAGTAGAAGAAGAAAACCAATTAGAGAGACTATTCCTTACAGCTAAATCTGAAGCGAAAAAATTTTTTAATAATGATGAATTGTATATAGAGAAATATTTTAAAAATCCGAGGCATATCGAAGTTCAAATTATGTCTGGTAAAAATAAAACTGTACATTTAGCAGAAAGAGATTGTTCTGTGCAAAGAAGACATCAAAAATTAATTGAAGAAACACCTAGCCCAGTATTGAATGATAAAATAAGAAAAGATTTATTTGAAAAAACAGTAAAAATGGTTGAGCAAATTAATTATGAGGGCGCAGGGACGGTAGAGTTTATTTATGAAAATGAAAAATTTTATTTTTTAGAGATGAATACAAGAGTTCAAGTGGAACACCCAGTAACAGAAGTTCAAACAGGGATTGATATAGTTAAAGAGCAATTATGGATCGCTTACACTGGTAATACTGCATTGAATCAAAGTGATATCAACCCTAGAGGACATACTATTGAGTGTAGAATAAACGCCGAAAATCCAGCATTAGATTTTCAACCTAGTCCAGGAACTATAAGTGTATGCCACCAACCATCAGGATTTAGAACAAGAGTCGACGGCTCTATATTTCAAGGTTGTAAAATCACTCCATTCTACGACAGTTTAATTGCTAAGGTAATTTGTAAAGGAAGGAACAGAACTGAAGCAATTCAAAGAACGCTTAGATCACTTGATGAATTTGTTTTAGAGGGAATAACAACAACAATTGATTTGCATAAAAAAATACTTAATCACAAAAAGTTTCTTAATTCTGAATTCGATACAAACTGGTTAGGCAAAGAAAAATTTTATTAAGATTTATTGCAATTAACTAATTGTATGTCATAAATAGCGTGATCAAAAGGTGTAAGTGTTGGATCTGAGGCAAACGTCCAGCCGTTAAATATAAAAACTTTTTCGTTTTCATTTTTAGTCAAATCTTTCACTTGCATGTAAGCAACACTATCAATCCTGTTATTAACTTTAACTTTACCACATTCTAAAATTTTTATTTCTAGAGGGCCAAACTTTTTAATTTCATTAAGTTTTACGACTAAATTAGATGATTTTGCAGTAATTTTATCGAGTCCAATTAAAATTGCTTCAGATGAATTTAAACTTTTAATTTTTTTTTTTTCCTTTAAATTTTTATTAGTATAATCTTTTTCATTTTCTTCGTCTGACTCCTCAAAACTTGGTTTAATTTTTTCTATATTTAATAATGGAGTGGTAGTTATTTTTTCCTCTGCAAATAAAACAGTAATATTTAAAAAAAAAAATAAAATAACTAAATAAATTTTATTTCCAGGTTTCATATTTCTTTTTGATATTATTTTTTCTTATTCTAATTGGCTTAAAACTATTACTTGTACCAGTTTGATTTTCTAAATGCTTTTTTTGCCATGGGTACTTAACATTTTTATTATCTGGTATCTTGTCTGTTGTATGATGTATCCATAAATACCAATCAGATGTGATTTTCGTTGCTTCTATTTTATTAGAATAAACCACCCATCTTTCATTTTGTTTACTCTTGTAATATTTATTTCCGTACTGATCTGAACCCATATATTTACCAAAAAACAGAGTTTTTAAAAAAGTTCCGAAAGTTTGTTTGTTCCACCAAGTAAAAAAAATTTTCAAGCTCATATAAGAAATTTTAAATCCACACAATTACTAATTGTATTATTAAGTATTAGACACCTTATACAATTAATATATATCTAAATAAAGAGATTCCATTAATTTTATGAAAAAATATGTAGTAGAGACTTATTATACATGCACTTTTAAAACAGTGCATGATTTAAATAATTTAAATGAAGCAGAACTTTCTAAGATAGATAAAAGAACAGACGGAAGTGTTGAAGTTATAGATGTAAAGCTTAATAATCGTAAAACTAAAAAAATCGGCAGTAAAAAAGATCAAAAAATAGATAATCCAAAATCTGCAAATAATTTACATAAAAATATTATCGACAAAGTGCAAAATTCAAAAGACGTAAAAGCAAATCAAAATATAAATTTAAAAATTAAGAACAACTCTAGATTTAAAATGCCAGATAGAAGGAAAGGATATATTCAAAAAGCACAAATTGGTGATCACAAAGTTTATCTCCATACCGGGGAGTACGATGATGGAAAGATTGGAGAAATATTTATCGATACAAATAAAGAAGGTGAACTGGTAAAAGCAATGATGAATAACTTTGCAATAGCAATTTCATTAGGACTTCAATACGGAGTTCCATTAGAAGAATATGTAGATGCCTTTATCGATACAAAATTTGAACCATCGGGTAATGTGGTAGGTAACGATAGAATATTGAGTGCATCTTCTATACTTGATTATGTATTTAGAGAACTTGCAATCTCATATTTGGGTAAAGAGGAATTAGCCCACACTCCCTCAATTGCAAGTTCAAAAAATTTAACTTCAAATAATGAGGATGATAAATTTTTAAAAATAGTAAAAAATATAACTTCTAAAGGTTTTGTTCGGAGTAATTATGAGGAAAAATTAGTTGATCTTTCAGATGTAAGAATAAACCTAAAAACTAAAAATTAATTCTTTTTTACATCTTTTTTTATACTTAATTCCCTTAACTGTTTCTCATCTACTTCTGAAGGCGCTTGCATCATCAAATCTTGTGCATTTTGGTTCATTGGAAAAAGAGTTACTTCTCTAATATTTTCCTTTCCGGCAAGAAGCATAACAATTCTATCAATACCTGGCGCTATACCTCCATGTGGAGGAGCTCCATAACTTAAAGCATTAATCATCCCGCTAAATTTTTTATTTACATCATCTTTGTTATATCCAGCAATAGAAAATAGTTTATACATTAATTCTGGAATATGATTTCTTATTGCTCCTGAAGATAATTCGATTCCATTACAAACGATATCATATTGGAAAGCTTTTATATTTAGCGGTTTATCAAAATCTAATTCTTTGACATTTCCTTGAGGCATAGAAAAAGGATTGTGACTAAAAATTATTTTTTTAGAACTTTCGTCAAATTCATACATTGGGTAATCTACGATCCAACAAAATGCAAACTGATCTTTGTTAATAATTTGTAAATCTTGAGCAATTTTATTTCTAGCTATTGAAAGAATTTTTTCTACGTCTTTGTGTTTTCCGCAGGCAAGAAAAATACTGTCTCCTATCTCAGCACCATAATTTTTAATTATTTCTTTCAAAGAGTCTTCACTAAAAAATTTTCCTACTGGACCTTTTCCTTTAATCTCTTTATCTTTTTCAATCGTAAAGTATGCTAAACCAGAAGCTCCTTGATCCTTAGCCCATTTATCTATAGTGTCAAAAAAACTTCTTGGTCTGTCTTTAGTATTTTTTGTTATTATAGCTCTAACTACCGATCCTGAATCTACCAACTTTTTGAATATCTCAAATTTTACATCATCTCTTTTAAATATTTTTGTAATATCTTGAATGATAAGTGGATTTCTCAAATCTGGTTTATCGGTACCATATTTTTTCATGGCGTCGTGATATTTTATTCTAGGGAACTTATCATTTAAAATTTTTTTTGAGGAGAATTCCTGAAATAGACTTATCATCAATTTTTCCACTACATTAAAAACATCCTCTTGTTCAACAAAAGACATTTCTAAATCTAATTGATAAAACTCGCCTGGACTTCTATCTGCTCTTGCATCTTCATCCCTAAAACAAGGTGCAATCTGAAAGTATTTGTCAAAACCAGAAACCATTATTAATTGTTTGAATTGTTGTGGTGCCTGAGGTAATGCATAAAATTTTCCAGGATTTAATCTGCTTGGTACTAAAAAATCTCTAGCTCCCTCTGGGCTTGAGGAAGTTAGTATTGGCGTTTGATATTCTAGAAAACCAAATTTTAACATTTTTGATCTAATAAAAGAAATCACTTTTGATCTTAAAATGATGTTGTTATGCATTTCCTCTCTTCTTAAATCCAAAAATCTATATTTTAATCTTACTTCTTCAGGATAATCTTGCTCACCAAAAACAGGCATTGGTAAATCTTTAGCATTAGAAAGAATTTCTACTGACTGAATTGATATTTCTATCTTGCCTGTCTTTAATTCCTTATTTTCAGTACCGATCGATCTTTTAACAACTTTACCACTAATTTTTAAAACAGTTTCAGGTTTAGATTTTTCTAGAACAGGGAAATAATTATTATTATTTTCAATAACACATTGGGTCATTCCATAATGGTCTCTTAGGTCAATAAATAATAAATTTCCATGATCCCTTTTTCTGTGAAGCCATCCTGAGATATGAACAATTTGATTAATTTCATTTTCACTAAGCTCAGAGCAGTTATGAGATCTATATTTATTCATTGGTTTAATACTTTTTTTATTAGATTAATATTAATTGATTTTCCAGTAGATAAAGACAATTCGTCAACTTCTTTTAGAAATTTGAACATTTTTTCATATGATCTCTCAACATTATTAATTATGAAGTCTGATACCTTAGGATTAAGACTTATTTGTTTATCGGAAAGTGTTTTTGAAATAATTACTTTTAATAGATCATCTGTAGGTAACTCGATACCGATATATAAGAAACTATTAATCCTCGACTTTAAATCCTCTAATTTAAACTTTGTATTTCGTAAGGACATAACAGAATTTATTAAAACATAGTTATCTAATTGTTTTGATTGATTCAAAATGGAGTAAAGTAACTTTTCGTCAATATTATAATTAAAGTTATCGATAATTAGACAATCTAATCTGTTTAAATCATCTATTGCCTCATTATCGATATTTTTGGCATCAAATATTTTTATTTTTTTTAATTTTTTTTCCAATATTTTTGCTAAATGAGTCTTGCCAGATCCCGGCGCCCCAAAGATATTTAGCCATTTGCCAGGCCAGGTTGGCCAACTTTCAATTAATTTGAAAGCAGAAAAATTGTTATTTGATACAAAAAAATCTTGTTCATAGTACTTTTTGGAAAAAGGAAATTTAAATATAAGTTGGTCCATTTATAATGTTTTGATTATCCACTGATCATTAATTAATTGTAAATTAATTTTTTTTTGTTTGAGAGAGTCTATTATTTTATCTAATTTTCCTAAATACTTAATCGTTAAATTCATATAGTTCTTGTTAAACTCTTGAACATATATATTCTCTATCAAATCAATACTCTTTATCCTTGAATTTAATTCAACTAAATTACTCTTTTTGTTTAGACCTAACTTCACATTTAAAAATGAAGGAGTTCGGACGTCAATAAGGTTTTCAGATTTTACCAAGTTTACAAGTTCTTTTTTTATTTCTGTGATAATTTGTTCATAGTATTTTTCTATTTTTAAATTTTCTTTTTTAAGATTTATGCCTTTTGAAATGCTTTTTCCTTGAATTTTTGCTTGGATATATATTTTTTCATTACTATCTTTACTCTGCTCAATAAAAATTAAAGCTAAATTTTTATCAGGATATTCACGAAATATCTCCGTTAATTTTAAATTAAATAAATTATTTTTATTATCATTTATATTTTTTATTATTTCAATGTTCTCTAATGGAAGAACAAAATCGATTAAATCTATTTGATAAAAATCATTCCAGTTTTTATAAAATAAATTTTTATTAAAAATAAAAATTTGATTTTCTTTAATTAAAACAGGTAAAACATATAATTCTTTTTGTGAAATTTCGGAGTAAGAGATTCCTTTTTTATAAAATAAATTATGTATTTTATTTTTATCAAAAGTAACACTAAAATTTATCAATTCTTCATTTTTTTTTTCGGTAGAAACACTTTTTATTTGATAATATGTTACCAGTTGTTTAATTTGAGAAAAATTCAAATCTTTTAGCTTTTTAATGTCTTTAGACAATAATATTCGCTCAGTTAATTGATCAAAGCCTTTTTTAATGGCTCGATTAGCCAAATCATTATTGGTAATATTACCTTTTTTTTCTAATTGAATATTATTAACATTAAATAAATTGTTATCAGATAAAAGTGTTTCAGTTTTAAAAAAAACTATTAAAATAAAAATTATTATTTTGTAAAATTTCATAATTAATAACTTATCAATTTATAAATGAAAAAAGTTGTAAATAGTTATAAAAAAAGTGGTGTTAACATTTCTTTAGCCAATAAATTAGTTAAACATATATCAAAAATATCTAAAAAAAATGTCAAAAAAGTGAGGGGAAATAATAAAAAGGATGTGATTGGTGGCTTCGGCTCGTTATTTGATATAAGCAATCTGAAAATTAAAGACCCTGTTATTGTTTCTTGCACTGATGGTGTTGGAACAAAAATTGAGTTAGCAAATAAATTTAAAAAATTTGATACAATTGGAATCGATCTAGTAGCTATGTGTGTAAATGACCTAATTGTATTAGGAGCAAAACCTTTATTTTTCTTAGACTATATTGCTGTTAGCAAGTTAAACTTAAATAAAACTAAGAAAATTTTAAATGGTATCTTTAAGGGATGTAGAATTTCTGAATGTGAACTAATTGGCGGTGAAACGGCAGAGATGCCCGGGGTTTACTCTAAAGATAAATTTGACCTTGCCGGCTTTAGTGTTGGTATAGTTTCCAAAAAAAAAATTCTTAACAAAAAAAATGTGAAAAATAATGATGTTGTTTTAGCTATTCCATCGAATGGATTACACTCTAATGGTTTTTCGCTAGTAAGGTCAATTATAAAAAGAAATAAATTACCAAATAATTTAAAGAAAAAAATATTAACACCTACAAAGATTTATTCTAAAGAAATTTTGAACTTAGTTGATAAAAACCTTATAAATTCTGCAGCTCATATTACAGGTGGAGGATTAGTAGAAAATTTATTAAGATCAATACCTAATAGCTTAAGCTTAAATATTAATCTTTCAAAAATTAAAACAACTGATATTTTTAAATGGTTAAAAAATAAAAATATTTCCGATCAAGAGATGTTGCAAACCTTCAATTGTGGGGTTGGTTTTTGTATAATATTGCCAAAAAAAAACATCATGAAAATAAAAAAATATTTTTCTAAAAAATTTATGCCTTATGAAATTGGCTTTATATCTAAGAATAATAAAAGAGTTAATTTATCTAACTCATTAAAATGGTAAAACAAAAAACTTGCGTATTTATATCTGGTCAAGGATCAAATTTGAAAAATCTTATCTCTCATTCGAGAAATAGTAATTTTCCAATAAAAATAAGTTTGGTTATTAGTAATAATAAAAGTGCTTTTGGATTAAGTTATGCGAAAAAATTTAATATTCCGTATATTTTTATAGATACAAAAATTAAAGGTTACGAAAATAAAGTGCTTTTAAATTTAAAAAAATATAATATTTCTTTTATTTGTTTAGCTGGATATATGAAAATTATTTCTAATAATGTTATTAATAATTATAAAAAAAAAATTATAAATATTCACCCGTCTTTGTTACCAAAGTTCAAAGGTCTTAATACATTTTCTAGAATGTTAAAAAATAAAGAAAAAAAAGGAGGCTGTACTGTACATTATGTAAATGAAAAACTAGATGGCGGTAAAATTATTGTTCAAAAATCTTTTTTTATTAGCTCTCAAGATAACGAAAATACTTTAAAAAAAATTACTCAAAAACTCGAATATAAAGCTTTACCCGAAGCTATTATAAAAATTTTTAGAAATTTTTAATATTTAAAAAAAAAATCGATCTCTTTTTTTGCATTCTCAGCGGAGTCAGATCCATGAACCGAATTTTTATCAATTGATATTCCATACAATTTTCTAATTGTATTTTCCTCTGCCTCTTTTGGATTTGTTGCACCCATTAATTTTCTATTCGCTAAAACCGCATCCTTGCCTTCCAATACCATTACTACTATAGGTCCGGACGATAAATAATTGCATAAATCGTTATAAAATGGTTTAGATTGATGCACTTTATAAAACTCTGAAGCTTCGTCTCTTGTTATTTGAATTTTTTTTATATCTTTGATGTTTAAATTGTTTTTTACAAATATATTTTTTATATTATCAACTAAATTTCTTTCAACAGCATCGGGCTTAATTATAGATAATGTTCTTTCTATATTATTCATAATTTTCCTCAATTAATTCATTTAATAATCTTACACCAAACCCGGTTGCTCCGCTTGAGTTTAATGCACCTCCGTATTTAGAAAATGCCATTCCTGCGATATCTAAATGAGCCCATGGAGTTTTGTTTAAAATAAATCTTTGCAAAAATTGAGCTGCTGTTGTCGAACCTGCTCCACCAACATAATTAATATTTTGCACATCAGCATTTTTGGAGTCCATGAGCTTGTCATAATTTTTGTGAAGTGGCATTCTCCATAATTTTTCCTCTACATTTTTTCCTGCATCTAAAATTTGTTTAGATAATTTATCATCATTTGAAAAAAGTCCTGCATACTCAGATCCCAAACAAACTATAATAGCACCAGTCAAAGTTGCTAAATCAATAATGAATTTTGGTTTAAATTTTTTTTCTGTAAAGGTTAATGCATCAGCTAATACCAATCGACCCTCTGCGTCTGTGTTTAGTACTTCTATTGTTTTACCGCTATATGATTTGACAATATCTCCTGGTCTTTGAGCTACTCCACTTACCATATTTTCTACAAGCCCTACTATTCCAACTGCATTTATTTTCGCTTTTCTTAAAGCAAGACTTTTCATCAAACCAACTACAGCAGCGGAACCAGCCATGTCGTAAGTCATGTCTTCCATAAATTTAGGTGGTTTTAGGGAATAACCTCCTGTATCAAAAGTAACGCCTTTTCCTACAAACGCAGCTGGTCTTGAATTATCTTTAGCTCCATTCCACTCTAATGTTACAAGATACGATCCTCTTATGCTACCCATGCCTACTCCAAGTAAAGCATTCATGCCGAGTTTTTTTAATTTTTTCTCATCGTAGACAGTAACTTTCAAACCATCTTTTTTAAGATGATTTAATCTTTTTGCATATTCATCAGGATGTAAAATATTTCCAGGTTCGGAAACCAAATCTCTTGCATAGAAAGTTCCTTCTTCAATAGCTTTAAATTTTAATTGATTTTTAGCAGTGGGTTTATTTTTGCTTCCATATACATATATCGAAATTTCTTTTTCATCTTTTTTTGTTTTGTATTTTTTAAATCCATAAGATTTTAATTTTAAACCATGAAGAAAATAACCAATAAAATTTTCAAATTTTATTTTTAAACTATCTGAATTAACATAATAAGAGCTCTTTTTTTTATGACTTACGTGGCCAAAAAATTCCGCACCTAAGTTTTCTACATCTGAATTTTTTAAATTTTTTTTAATTGAAATTAAAAAAATTTTTTTTTTTGAATTTATATCAAAAACTATAATTTTTTTCTTTAAGTCACTGTTTTTTAGTAAATCGCTAATGTATGAAAATTCATTTTGTGAAATATAATGTTTTAAATGATTTAAGTTAAATTTTTCGTCTGCAAATAAAACAATATTATTTGAGGCATCATCACTAAATTTATTTATATAATTAATTTTGACAGTCATAGATTTAAAATAATTTATTGCCGAGTTGACTGGTATATATGATCAAAAATATGAAATTTCAACGTAAATTTTAGTATTTTTCACTTCTTGGTTGAATTTATTTTATGGATGAATTAACAATATACATGTAATTCAAATGCTTCAAAACAAAATTTATTTAAATTTTATATTAGAAATCATTAAGACATTCTTTTTGATTTTATTTGGTTTTTCTTTGATAGCATTGACAGTAAGAGCAGTAAGTTTTTTAGACTTAATAGTTGATAGCGGATATCCAGTAATTACATATTTTTTTTACTCCTCTCTTAATATTTTTGGCTTAGCTCCGAAGTTTATACCTCTCTCATTCTTAATCTCTTTAATGATTTTTATAATTAAACACGATCGAGAAGGAGAGTTTATTATTCTTTGGACTTCCGGTGTTAAAAAAATAAATTTTGTAAATATTTTTTTCTCTTTATCAATTTTAATTACTATTGTATATTTAATTTTCTCTTCATTTCTCACTCCTTTAGCGCTTAATAAATCAAGATCATTATTGAGTAACGATAAATTTAATTCCTTTCTGCCGACAGTAAAAAAACAAACTTTCAGTGACAACTTCAAGGGTTTTACTTTTATTGTTGAACAAAAAATTGGTAATGAAGTTAAGAATATTTTTTTAAATGATAAAGGAGACAATTTAAAAAATTTAACACCTAATACAAAGGAAGCAAATGAGGTAACAATTGTTGCTCAAAGTGGGATTATAGAAAAAAAGAAAATTTTTCTTATCAATGGACAAATAATTTCTTCAAAAGAAAATGGCAAAAATGATTTTATAAAATTTAAAGATTTAAGTATAGATTTAACTAGTTTGAGTTCTTCTACAATAAAACAACCTAAGATACAAGAAACATCGACTTTAAAAATTTTAACCTGTTTTAAAAAAAATTCGAATTTAGATTTAAAGATTTGTAATGAAAATTTCAAAAAAGAAATTTATCCAATACTTAATAGAAGACTCATTTTACCATTTTATATTCCAATCATTTCCTTACTTTGTTCTTTTTTGCTTATCAAATCAGAAAAAAAATATTTTAAAAGAACAAGTGTTTTTATTTATTGTTTTTTACTATTACTATTTACTGAGTTGGCAGTGAGATATACTGGCATAAATATATTAACTAGACTTTCATTTGTGATGCTACCAATCTCTTTGATAATAATTTTTTATAGTTTTCTTGTTTATCAATTTTCAAAAGAATCTAAAGTAAATGAATAAGATATTATACAATTATTTATTCATCAATTTTCTTAAAACTTTTTTTCTTTTAATAGGAATATTTTATGTTTTTGGAATGATCTTGAATTTATTTGAAGAAATTGAATTTTTTAAAAATTTGGATGTAAGTATTTTAAAACCTATTATTTTAACTAGTATAATTATTCCAAGTATACTTTTGAAGTTACTGCCTTTTATCATATTTATTTCAAGTATGTGGTTTATGTTAAAAATAAGAAATAACAAAGATTTACTGACTCTGAAAGTATTTGGGTGCTCAAATTTAAAAATTTTTTCTATTTTAGCCTTAACTTCTTTTTTGCTAGGTTGGGCAATTTTGTTTTTCGTGAATCCAGTTACATCTTCTCTCTCTAAATATTATGAAAAAACCAAATCTAATTATTCAAAATATATTGATCATTTAGTAACATTTAATAGAAATGGTTTATGGATAAAAGAAAATTTAAATAATGGTTCAAGAATCATTTCTGCTAAAAAACCAGAAAAAGAGAGTTTATTAGATGTTACAATAACTCATCTCGATAAGGACTTTAGTTTGGTTGAAAAAATCATTTCTAAAAAAGCTAATATAAATGAAAAGGAATGGATTCTGCAAGACGTTCAGGTTTTCTATCTTGTTAATGGTATTTTCGAAAGCAAAAAACTAGAGTCTTTAAAAATTTACTCAATATATGATTACGAAAAAATAAATAGTTTATTTAAAAATTTTGATACTATGTCTTTTCTAGATCTTGCATTTAATTACAATCAGTTAATTGATAACGGTTATAATAAAGTTTTTTTAGATCATTCGCTTCATTCGTTATTATCATTACCATTTTTTTTATTAGTAATGACAGGTTTAGCTGCAATTTTGACCTTAAACGCTCTTAAAAAAAGTAATAATTTTAAGTTTATTTTAGTGGGTCTGATTTCAACTGTTTTAATATTTTATTTCAAGGATTTATCAATTGCCTTAGGTCAAACTGATAGAATTCCGCTTATTTTGTCAATTTGGGCACCAGTAGTAGCCTTAGCTTTGTTTATATTTATTGGAGTTTTGCAAATCAATGAAAAGTGAAACATTTAAAATTTTTAAAATATTTATTTTATTTTTTTTTGCCGCTGTAGTGAATGCAGAAAATTTAGAGATAGAGTCTCAAAATATGAGCTTTGACAAAGCAAACCAAAAAACAATTTTTTTAAATGATGTTTTGCTTAAAACCGAAGAGAATAAATCTATTAAAAGTGAATATGCAGAATATGATAAAAAAAATAGGTTAATTACTCTCAAAGATAAAGTTTTTTTAATTGATAATCTAAATAATAGAGTTGAAACTAACCACGCAAAATATTTTGAGGATAAAAAAATATTTCAAACTTTTGGTCCTAGTAAGATAATAACAAGAGAGGGCTACGTAGTTGAAGGAGAAAATTTTCTTTTTGACAATCTAAATAATAATTTAGTCTCAAAAGAGGATGCTATTATTAAAGACACTGATGAAAACACCATATATTTGGAAAATTTTGAATTTTTAAATAAAGAAAATATATTTAAATCTATTGGATTAATTAAAGTTGAGGATAAACTAGAGAATGTCTATGAATTTTCGCAAATTTATATAGATGTAAAAAAAAAAGAAATTCTTGGAACTGATATAAAAGCATTCGTTAATAATGAAAAGTTTAAAGTTAATCCTGAAAATAAACCGCGTATCTTTGCAAATTCTGTAAATATTAATAACCAAAAAAGTATCTACAACAAAAGTGTTTTTACAATTTGTAATTATAGAGAAAATGACAAGTGTCCTCCATGGAGCATTCAATCTTCGAAAATGTTACACGATAATAAGAAGAAAACAATTTATTACGAAAACGCACTAGTTAAAATTTATGATATCCCTATTTTCTACATTCCAAGATTATCCCACCCTGATCCTACAGTCGATCGTAGATCGGGTTTTTTGCCACCGACTATATCTGATACAAAAAACTTAGGAGCAAGTGTTACTATCCCATATTTTTTTGCTGTTAATAAAGATAAAAACTTTACTTTAAATAGTAGGATTTTTAATTCTGAAAACCCCTTATTCATCGGTGAATATCATCAAGCATTTAGAAATTCAAATTTTTATGCTGATTTTGGATACACTGAAGGATATAAGAAAACTAGCTTAACGAAAAAAGCTGGAGATAAATCTCATTTATTTTCAAAATTTGTAAAAAGTTTTAAAGGAAAAAATAATTCAGATAACACTTTAAATATTTCTTTGCAAAATGTATCCAATGATAAATACCTTAAACTTTATAAAATTAAATCGAATTTAGTTGATTATAATGTCGATACTTTAGAGAATACTATAGAATTCACTCATAGTGATAACGATATGTTTTTAGGTATGAATGCTACTGCATTTAAAACTTTAAAAGACAGTTACAACGATAAATATGAATATATTCTTCCAGAAGCGTTTTTAGAAAAAAATTTATTTAATAATGATTTTGGTAACTTAGACCTTCAAACGAACTTAAAAGTTTATAATTACGATACTAATAAAACAACTAAATTTTTTGTAAATGACTTTATTTGGAGCTCAAAAGAGATTTTATTTGACTCAGGGATCTCTTCTAAAATTCTTGGAAATATAAAAAATATCAATTATGAAACAAGCAATGTTGATCTTTATAAAGAAAATCACACTAATGAAGCGCATGGAGCATTAGGATTACTATCAGAAATAAAATTACAAAAAAATTCTGATAATGCCAGCCATTTCCTTACACCTAAGTTTTTAATCAGATACGCTCCTGGAGAAATGAGACAAGAAGAAAGTGGTTCTAGGCTTGATCCAACAACAGCATTTAGTATGAATAAAGTAAATAATACCAATAATTTTGAAAAGGGATTGAGTGGTTCTTTCGGTTTTGACTATAAAATTAAGAAAAAAAATACAAATTTTGATTTTTCTGTAGCACAAGTTATTAATGAGATAGAGAATAAAAAAATGTCTTCAGAGTCAAGTTTAGACGAAAAATTATCCGATTTTGTTGGATCTACGAACCTAAAAATAGGCAAAAATTTAACTCTCAATTATGATTTTGCATTGGATCAGAACTATAGAGAGTTGAATTACAATGATTTAGGATTATCATTAGATTACAAAAAAATAAATTTTGATTTTAATTATTTGCAAGAAGATAAACATATTGGAAATCAAGAATATCTTAAAACTAAAGTGGATTTATCTACTGGAAAAAATGGACTTGTGTCTTTTGAAACTAAAAGAAATTTAATAAAAAATTCTTCAGAATTTTACAATCTAAGTTACGAATATATAAATGATTGTTTAAGAGCAGGTCTTGTGTATAGAAGAGAATTTTATAATGATTCTGAGCTCGAGCCGGAAAATTCATTGATGTTTAAAATTACTTTAACACCATTTGGAGGAATTGACTCTCCAACTTTTAGTCAATGATCAAAAAAAAATTAAGATTTCTATATTTTATTTTATCTATTTTGACAAGCTTTTCGTCTTTCGCTAGTTACGAAAATTCAATAGTTTTAAAAGTCGATGATCAAATTATAACAAGTTATGAAATTAAAAATAAAATTCTAAGTAGTTTGATATTATCTGGAAAGGAATTTAATCAAACAAATATTGATGCGCTCAAAAAACAATCTTTGGACTCACTTATACAATTAAAAATCAAAAGCGTAGAATTATCAAAATATGATTTGGAAATAAGTGATAAACAAATTAATCAGTATCTCAATTCAATTTCATCTAATAATATTCAAAATTTAAAAAACAAATTTATTGAAAAGAAAGTAGATTTTAAAATATTTTATGAAAATATAGAGACTGAAATGAAATGGCAAAAATTTATTTATGAACTATATTCAGACAAAATTTCTGTGAACGAAAATCAAATCAAGAATGAATTAGATAATTCAATCAAGGAAAATAAGGATTTCAAAGAATATAATCTCTCAGAAGTTGAGATATTTATTAATGAGAATGATAAAATGGACCAAAAAATAGACAATATAATTAATCAGTTTAAAAGTAATGGATTTGAGAAAACTGCACAAATTTACAGCATATCCTCCTCTTCATCTAATAAAGGTTCCATAGGATGGGTGAGTTCAAAATCTTTATCAAAAGATATTCATAATATCTTAAAAAAAATGACAAAAGGTGAAATTTCAAAACCAATCAAAAGACAAAATAGTGTTTTGTTTTTAAAAATAAATGACACAAGAATAGACAAACTAGATAAAAAAAGTATAGCTAACTTAGAAAAAAAAATTATTAACCAGAAAAAAAATGAATTATTTAATTTATATTCTATAAGTCATTTATCTAAACTTAAAAATAATAGTCTTATTGAGTATAAATGAAAAAAATTATTATAATAACAGGAGATCCTAACAGTATAAATTCTGAATTAATTTACAAAAGTCTTAAAAAAATTAGGACAAATGTTAAAAAAAAAATTTTTTTAATATCTAATTATCTCTTGCTCAAAGAACAATTGAAAAAACTAAAGTATGGCTTAAATTTTTGTAAAGTAAAAAGCTTAAATGAAAAAGGTGAAAACGGAAAAATAAAACTTTTAAATGTTGACCTTAAGTATACAAATCCGTTTAATGTAAATAAATTAAAGGCTTCAAACTACATTATTAAAAGTTTAGATCTTGGGCATAAATTAGCTGCTGAACGGAGTGATGTAGGTATTATCAATTGTCCAATCAATAAAAAACTATTAAGAAAAAATAAAATTGGAGTCACAGAATATCTTTCTTCAAAATCAGGAATTAAGGACAATTCTGAAGTGATGTTAATTAGTAACAAAAAATTAGCTGTGTGTCCAATTACTACACACGTAGATATAAAAGATGTACCAAAAAAAATAAAAAAAGAGATGATAGTAAAAAAGATTATAACAATACATAAATGGTTTAAACAAAAATATAAAAAAAAAATTAAAATTGGAGTTTTAGGCTTGAACCCCCATAATGCTGAATTAAGAAAAAATTCAGAAGAAAAAAAAATCATAATCCCTGCAATCTCTTATCTTAAAAAAAAAGGTATATTAGTAGAAGGCCCTCTTGTAGCTGATACAGTTTTTATTAAAGATTATAAAAAATATCATGTATTAATTGGAATGTTCCATGATCAAATATTAACACCATTTAAAACTATTTTTAAGTTTGATGCTATTAATATTACTTTGGGTCTAAAATATATTAGGGTGTCTCCTGATCACGGAGTTGCAAAAAATCTTATCTTCAAAAAAAAAGCCAATCCAGAGAGCTTAATAAGATGTATCAATTTTATTAATGAGTTTTAATGATAAAAGCAAAAAAATCCTTAGGACAAAACTTTCTAATTGATAAAAATATAATAAAAAAAATTGCAAATATAGTTTTAATAAAGGATAAAAACATAATTGAAATTGGTCCTGGAAAAGGAGCTTTAACTAATGAAATTTTAAAGAAAAACCCTAAATCTTTTATATTAATCGAAAAAGATAACAAATTATCTCAATTATTAAAATTACAATTTAAACATAATAAGAAAATTAAAGTATTCAATCAAGATATTTTGAAATTTGATTTCAGCAAAATAAAGAAAAGAAATTTAATCATCTTTGGAAATTTACCTTATAATATTTCTTCTCAAATACTCGTTAAAATAATTAAATTAAAAAAATGGCCTTCCAATTTTAATAGTATAATTTTTATGTTTCAAAAAGAGCTTGGAAATAAAATTATCGCGAAATTTCCATCTAAAGATTACAGTAGATTATCCATTTTAACCAATTATCGGTTAAATATTTTAGAAAAGTTTAATATTTCACCTAATTGTTTTTTTCCAAAACCAAAGGTAGAGTCCATGATTATTCATTTTCAACCAAAAGCCAAATCAAAATTTGATATTAAAAATATAGATAACTTAGAAAAAATAACTAATATTTTTTTTACTAATAAAAGAAAAATGATTAATAAAAGCCTGAGAAAGGTTCTAAGTGATAAAAAAATTAAATCTATTCCTGATCTAAATTTGAAATTAAGGCCACAAGATTTAAGCCCAGACTTATACTATAAAATAACACGATTATTTGAAATGTAGTCTATCTATTTTATGATTAAAAATTATATTCTCTATTTGTTTAAAACATATATCTAAATTTTTATTAATAATAATATAGTCATAATCATTCCAATGTTTTATATCTTCTTCAAATGCATTAAACCTGTCTTCGACCTCCTCTTTTGAATTTTGATTTCTTAAAATTAATCTATCTTTTAAATCTGCTTTGTTAGAGGTAATTAAATAAATTTTTACTAATTTTAAATTCTTAAATTTTGATAATTGTTTTGTTCCTTGCCAATCTATATCAAAAATAATATCATTTTTTTTTATTAAACTATCTACTGTTTCTTTAAGTGTTCCATAAAAATTGTTAAAAATTTTAGCATATTCATAAAATTTGTTTTCTTTAATTAATTTTTCAAAATGTTTATGAGAAATAAAATTATAATCTACACCATCTACCTCATTAGATCTTGGTTTGCGTGTAGTACTTGAAACAGAAATTTTAAAAGAGCGATATTTTTGTTGAATTTTTTTTGTTAAGGTAGTTTTACCTACGCCGGATGGTGAGGATAATATAACCATGATATTTTCCTTACCAAGCATGTTTAGACTTTTTTTTAGCTAGCTTTACTTTCGATAAATTTTATTGCATCTCCAACTGTAAGAATTTTTTCAGCCTCACTATCCGATATTTCTGAACCAAATTCTTCTTCAAAAGCCATTACTAATTCTACTGTATCTAGGCTGTCTGCGCCTAAATCATCAATAAAACTCGCTTCTTCAGTAACTTTCTCCTCTTCTATACCTAGATGGTCTGCAACAATTTTTTTAACTTTATTTTTAACGTCTTCTGACATGAAATCCTTTCATATATTTATTTCTTAATAGATTAATAATTAGAATTGTCAAGCCATATACATTCCACCATTAACATGAATAGTTTCGCCATTAATATATTGCGACATATCAGATGCTAAAAAAGCTACGCAATTAGAAACATCCTCTCCTGTACCCAGATTTCCTGAAGGGATCTTATTTATTAAATTTTTTTTAAATTCGTCATTAATTTTATCAGTCATTTCTGTTTTTATGAAACCTGGAGATACGCAATTAATGTTGATATTTTTTCTAGCGTATTCTATAGCCAGACTTTTTGAAAAAGCAATTATTCCTGCTTTTGAAGCTGCATAATTTGATTGTCCTAAATTGCCGGTGTGCCCAACTATTGATGTTATATTTATAATTTTACCATATTTTCTCTTAAGCATTTTTTTGATGATAAATTTACACATCAAAAATGTTGACGTTAAATTTATATCTAAAACTTTTTTCCAATTTTCCTCTGTTAATCGAACTGAAAGATTATCTAAAGTAATACCAGCATTATTCACAAGAATATCAAGCCCATTAATTTCATTATCTACCTTTTCTACAAATTGTTCAATTTTACCATGATCATCCAATTTAAATTTTTCTAGTTTAATATTAGAAAATTTATTTTTGAGATTATTTAATTTGTCCTCATTAGTGCCTGTTGCAATTATTTGAGCGCCCAATTTATAAAATTTATCTACAAGACTATTTCCAATTCCCCCAGTAGCGCCTGTGATAAGTATTTTTTTATCTTTTAAATTCATTGTTAAAATTTTTAATATCATCTATTGAATTAATTGAGAAGCTATTTGATTCTTTAATTGTTCTTTTAACCATGCCAGTTAAAGCTTTACCTGGACCAATTTCAACAAATGTTTTTATGCCTTTTTTTGAAATATTCAATAAGCTTTCCCTCCATCGAACTGTGGAATAAATTTGTTCTATTAACAATTCTTTAATTTGTTCAGGGTCTGAAATCTCCTTAGCTGTAACATTATTTACAATATCATGATTAGGTTTAACAAAATTTGTTTTTTTTATTTTTTCTTTCATATTTTCAGCAGCAGGTTTCATCAGAGAGCAATGGAATGGAGCACTAACTTTTAGGGGAATAGTTTTAAACTTATTTTCTTTTAATTCTTCCCTTAAAATACTAACGCTAATTTTGTTCCCACTGATTATAATTTGTCCCTCTGCATTATCATTTGCAATCTCACACACGCCCTTTTCTTTACCTTTGCTTTTTTTAATAAAGTCATTTACCTCATTAATTTTTAAACCTAAAACAGCAATCATAAGCCCATCTTTCTCAGGCACAGCGCTCTGCATTGCTTTACCTCTTTCATGTAATAAATATATCGCATCTGAAAATTTTAAAGATTCTGCGCAAACTAATGCGCTATACTCACCTAGTGAGTGTCCTGCAAAATATTTAAATTGCTTTAAATCATAACCAAATTCCTCTTTTAACGTTTTAAAAATCGAGTAACTTACCGTCAATATAGCTGGTTGTGTATTTTTTGTGAGTTGTAATTCTTCCGCCGGTCCCTCAAGAATAATTTTTGAAATATGATAATTCAATGTTTCGTCTGCAGTTTTAAAAATTTTTTTCACTAAATCAAAATTTTCAAAGAAATCTTTACCCATTCCCACTAATTGTGAACCTTGTCCTGGAAATAATAAAGCGTTCATTCTTTTAATTGATATAATTTGACAATTATTATTGTTGATATCCTATATTATTATAGTATAAAACGACTTTTACAAATAATTAATAAATAACAGTTTTAAACTATTATTATGGCATTTTACGAGAACACAATTGTAGCTAGGCAAGACTTGGCAGAAAAAGAAATTAAAAGTATGGTAAGCAAATACAAAGATATCATAAATAATTCATCTGGAAAAACCATAAAAATAGAGGAATGGGGCCTTTTAAATTTAGCAAAAAAAATAAATAATTTTAAAAAAGGTTTTTTCATTCATTACAAGTTTGAAGGAAATAGAAACACTCTTAATGAAATAGAAAAAAAAATTAAAGTAGACAATGCTATAATTAGGCATCTCACAGTAAAATATAAAAAACTTGATATTGAAAATGAGTTTTTCAAAAAAACAAATTAGAAATGAAAAGAAAAAATAAAAAATATCAAAAAAAAAATTCTAACACTCTCAACAAGCTAAGTTTGTTTCAAAAAAATAATGGAAAATTTTCTAGGGAATGTCCTTTGTCTGTTAAAAATGCTCCAGTTTTAGATTATAAAAATATTAGTTTATTAAAAAAATATGTTTCTGAGAATGGTAAAATAATGTCATCGAAAATCACTTCTGTTTCATTTGGAAAACAAAAAAAACTTACGAGAGAAGTCAAAAAAGCTAAAATTTTAGGACTGTTATAAATAAAATGGAATTAATTTTATTAGAGAACGTTATAAATTTAGGAAAGATAGGTGATAAAGTAATAGTGGCTAACGGATATGGGAGGAACTTTCTATTAAAACAAAGAAAGGCCTTGAGGTTCAATAAAGAAAATCAAGAATTCGTTAACAAAAAAAAAGATGAATTAAACAAGAAAAATCTTGAAACTAAAAATCAGTTTAAAGAAATAGCAAAATTAGTGAATAATAAGAATTTTATTTTAATCAAGGAAAGCAAAGAGAATGGAGATTTATATGGTTCTGTAAAACCTAAAGAAATTACAAATTTAATTTTTAAACAAACAAAAGCAGAAGTAAGCCCATCACAAGTAATTCTAAAAGATACGTTAAACAAAATCGGAACATTTAAAGTAGAAATAAATTTTCACTCAGAAGTAAAAGCAAATATTTCAATTAAAATAGATAAAATTCAATCTAAATAACTTTTCCACAGAGAGAAAAAATTAGTGTGTAACTTTTTACTTTAACGATAGAATTGTTGTCATAATATATCTTTGTGAAAGAAATCAAAACTACTCAAATAAACCAGTTAAAACAGCCTTCAAATTTAGAAGCTGAGCAGGCTTTGTTAGGTTCTATTTTAGTAAATAACGATATTATCGATGAGATCTCATCAATTGTAAATACAACAACTTTTTATGATCCAGCGCACGTTAAAATTTATGAAGTAATTGAAAATTTGAATAATAAGGGAATGATCGCAAATCCTATAACTTTAAAAAATTTTTTTGAAAAAGATAATATGTTAAATGATGTTGGTGGAACAGAATATTTAGTAAAATTAACTAGATTTTCAGGATCAGCAAAACAAGCAGTTGATTATGCAAAAATTATTCATGAAATGTATCTTAGAAGAGAACTTGTTTTAATATCTGATAAATTATCATCAGAAACTTTAAATGCAAATTCTGAAGATCAAAACGCAGAAAATATAATTGAAAACACTGAAAAATCATTATTTGATCTTGCGGAAAGAGGTAGTTTTTCTCAATCTTTTTTAAAATTTAATCAAGCTTTAGATCAAACAATTGAGATGGCTACATTAGCTATGCAAAGTGACCAGGGTCTTGTTGGTGTTCCAACTGGCCTATCAGATCTAGATGAAAAGTTAGGTGGGCTACATAAATCAGATTTAGTGGTTCTGGCTGGTAGACCATCTATGGGTAAAACTGCTTTGGCAACAAATATTGCTTATAATGCAGCTCAAGATATTATAAAGAAACAAGAAAAATCATCGATTGCTTTTTTTTCTCTAGAAATGTCATCAGAGCAATTATCAACGAGAATATTATCTGAACAAGCAAGAATAAGATCTGATGATATAAGACGTGGAAAAGTTACAGAGGAAGAAATTAATCGATATATAGAAACTTCAAGAAACATTTATAATCTTCCATTATATATTGATGAAACGCCTGCTATAACAATTGCTACGTTGAGCAATAGAGCAAGAAGGATTAAAAGATTATTTGGACTGAGTTTAGTAGTAGTAGATTATATCCAACTGATGAGATCTAGTTTAAGTAAAAATGAAGGTAGAGTACAAGAAATTTCTGAAATTACACAAGGTTTAAAAGCTTTGGCTAAAGAACTGTCTGTACCAGTTTTAGCTTTATCACAACTGTCCAGGGCTGTAGAACAAAGAGATGATAAACAACCTCAACTTGCTGATTTAAGAGAGTCTGGCTCAATAGAGCAAGATGCAGATGTTGTGATGTTTGTTTATCGGGAAGCTTATTACTTAGAGCGAAAACAGCCTAAATTAGGATCAATCGAACATGCAGAATGGCAGTCAAAAATGAATGATGTTAACGGCTTAGCAGACATTATACTAGGCAAACAGAGGCATGGTCCTACTGGCACAGTAAAGGTTGAATTTGAAGGAATTTACACAAAATTTAAAGATTTAAGTAAAAATTAATTATAGTTTTTTCTTTTGTTATAAAATAATTAGGATATATCTGAAATGTACTAATGTTTGCTAGCTTTTATAAAAAAATAGTTACAGATTTTTCAAAAATAACACTCTTCTTCTTAATAATTCTAATTACTTTTTCGCTCTATCAATCAAAAAATTTTAATCTAGATGCCTCTTCAGACGCTCTTCTGCTAGAGGGTGATCCTGATCTAAAATATTTAAGAGAAGTAAATCAAACTTATGGTACCAAAGATTTCTTAGTTTTAACATATACTCCAATTTCAAGTTTCACAGAGAAAGAAACAATCTTAAATCTTCAATTATTAAAATCAAAAATTGAAAAGTTAACATGGGTTGACAGTGTGATCACTATTATTGACGTTCCTCTTTTAAAAAGTACAGATGAAGGGCTAATGGAAAGACTAAAAAATTATAAAACTTTAGCTTACCCTGAAATTGACAGAAAAAGAGGATTTGACGAAATAATAAATAGTCCAATTTATAAAAATTACGTCATTAGCGAAGATGGTAAAACTTCAGGTATTGTTGTTTATTTAAAAAAAGATGAAAGATTAGCGGAATATATAAAAATTAAAGATAAGTATTTAAGTCAATCAGATGAATCTAGTTTAACAAAAGAGGAAAAAAATAATTACAAAAAATTTATAAAAGAGTATGAAGAATATAAAAACCTATATAATTTAAGAAATCATCAAAATATTACAGAAATAAGAGACGTAATAAGTAAGTACGGAGAAAATGCTAAAATTCACTTAGGAGGTATTCCGATGATTGCCGATGATATGATGAGCTACATAAAAAGTGATATAGTTGTTTTTGGATTTGGAGTATTTTTTTTTATAGTAATTACGCTTTGGTTTATTTTTAGAAATATAAAATGGGTTATAATGCCACTATTAGGTTGCTCGACCTCGGTAATAATAATGATTGGTTTATTAGGATTAATAGGTTGGAAAGTAACGGTTATTTCCTCAAACTTTATAGCCCTAATGCTTATCTTAAATATGGCAATGAATATTCATTTAACTGTGAGATACTTACAATTAAAAAAAGAATTTCCCTCTCTCGCAAAAAGTGAAATAGTTTTTGAGGCAAGTAAAAAGATGATATTGCCAATTTTGTATACTGTTCTTACTACTATATGTGCATTTCTTTCTTTGGTTTTTAGCGGTATAAAACCAATTATAGATTTTGGTTGGATGATGACTTTAGGATTAATGGTTTCACTTGTAGTCACATTTTTATTATTACCATCATTAATTAGCTTGCTATCTTCAGAAAATGAAATAGGTCTTAGAGACACAGAAAAGTCTTTAATCACATCTGCTTTAGCTTCTTTTACTAAAAATAATAGAGTTATTATTTTTGGATCTTCTTTTTTTATTATTATTTTTAGTATAGTCGGAATTTTCAAGCTTGAGGTTGAAAATAGTTTTATAAATTACTTTGATAAAGAAACAGAGATTTACAAAGGAATGAAAAAGATTGATGAAGATTTAGGTGGCACTACTCCGCTAAATGTAATTTTAAAATTCCCAACAAAAAAAACACCAAAAACCGATGAAAAAGAGGATGATTTTGAAGAATGGGAGGAAGAGAATGAGAATGATGAGGATAAATCAAAATATTGGTTCACAAGAGATAAAATGGATAAAATAATTAAAGTTCATGATTATTTAAACTCATTACCTGAAATTGGAAAAGTTTTATCTTTTGCATCAATTTTGAGAGTAGCTGAAGATTTAAATAATAAAGAATTACAGAGTTTAGAAATTGCAGTGCTATATAGCAAAATACCTAACTCTATAAAGAGAGAAATAGTGTCGCCATACATATCTGTTGAAAAAGATGAAGCTAGAATAAGTATTAGAGTAAAAGACTCATTAGTGGACTTAAGAAGAGACGATTTAATTAAAAAAATAAATTCTGAATTAAGTACAAAATTAGGTTTGAAAAAGGAAGAATACCAGTTAGCTGGTGTTTTGATTTTATTTAATAACTTATTGCAAAGTCTTTTTAAATCTCAAATTCTTACATTGGGAATAGTTTTACTAGGCATTTTTTCAATGTTTTTCGTTCTTTTTAGAAATACAACTCTATCTCTTATAGGTATCGTTCCGAATTTTATCGCCGCTTTTTTTATACTTGGAATTATTGGCCAAATTGGAATTCCATTAGATATGATGACTATAACTATAGCGGCTATTACTATTGGAATAGCAGTAGATAATAGCATTCATTATATTTATCGATTTAGGGAAGAGTTTAAGAAGATAAATAATTACAATAAAACATTGGATAAATGTCATAGCACAGTGGGTATAGCTATTTTAAATACTTCAATTACAATTGTTTTTGGGTTTTCAATTTTAGTCTTATCTAACTTTATCCCAACTATTTATTTTGGTGTATTTACTGGCATTGCAATGTTATTAGCAATGATATCCGTATTAACATTACTTCCAAAATTGATAATTGCTTACAAACCTTTTGGGCAAGAAATTAATAATCTATAATATGTATGATATTACAGAAAATTTTTCTAATTATATAAATTTGTTTGATTTTTTTTTCTATTTCATTCTTATTTATAATGTTGTTCAATGTTTTGTGAAAGGTTTTTCTTTAAGTTTAATTTCATTTATGAAATGGATATTGTCCACTATAATTACAATTATTTTAGTTCCAAAATTACAACCAATCGTAAGAGAATATATTCAATCTGAATTTATTAATAATATTGGTTTGGGAGTTGTAATCTTTATAATTACGTTATTTATTATAATATTAATTGGAAAAACTTTAAGTAGAGCGGTTACATGGACTGGTGTGGGTTCTATAGATAAAGGATTCGGTTTTTTATTTGGCTTTTTTAAGGGTTATATAGTGTCAGTATGTTTATTTTCTATTTTTAATTGGTTTTATCCTTATCAAAATTGGGGTATATCTGCTGGAGATGCAATTTCATTTAATTTAATAAACAAGGGTAGTCAAATATTGATAGAGGAATTTCCCTCAAGTGAAGATTTCATTGACACGAAAGAAAAAATTGAAAAAATCTAATTTAGATAAACTTAGAGAAGAGTGTGGTATTTTTGGTATTTCAAATCATAACGATGCATCTGCGCTTGTTGCTTTAGGTCTTCACTCTTTACAACACCGAGGTCAAGAAGGCTGTGGGATAGTCTCATTTGATGGAAAAAATTTTCATTCTGAAAAAAGACAGGGTTTAGTTGGAGACCATTTCACCGACACAAATACATTAAAAAGATTGCCAGGAAAATTTGCTATAGGTCATAATAGATATTCAACTACTGGTGAAACATCTTTGAGAAATATACAGCCTTTTTTTGCTGATTTACATATGGGCGGCCTAAGTATTGCTCATAATGGTAATTTAACTAATGCTCTATCACTCAGGGAGGAGTTAGTAAAAGATGGCGCTATTTTTCGAACAACAAGTGATACCGAGACTATTGTTCAACTAATTGCAAAATCAAAAAGGGAAAAATTTAAAGATAGGTTAATTGACTCGCTTTTTCAAATTCAGGGGGGGTATTCTTTAGTTTTAATGACTAACAAAAAGTTGATAGGAGTCAGAGATCCTTTGGGTATTAGACCTCTAATTATAGGAAAACTTAAAAATTCTTTTATTTTCGCATCTGAAACTTGTGCATTAGATATAATTGGAGCGAAATTTGTGCGAGAAGTTGAAAATGGGGAAATAATAATTGTTGAAAATGAAAAAATTGAGTCAATCAAACCCTTCCCTCTCCAAAAGGCTAAGCCTTGTGTCTTTGAATACATTTATTTTGCAAGACCAGACAGTTTAATTAGTAATAAATGTGCCTACGAATATAGAAAAAATTTAGGTAAAGAATTAGCAAATGAAACTGATATAAAAGCAGATCTGGTAGTACCGGTACCTGACTCGGGTGTTCCTGCTGCTTTAGGATTTGCCGAACAATCGAAAAAAAAATTTGAAATTGGTCTAATCAGAAATCATTATGTAGGTAGAACATTTATTGAACCATCTCAAAGTATAAGAAGTTTAGGGGTTAAATTAAAACTTAGTGCTTCGAAAACAATAGTTAATAATAAATCCATTATATTAATTGACGACTCATTAGTAAGAGGGACCACATGTCATAAAATTGTAAGAATGCTATATGAGAGCGGTGCTAAAGAGGTACACGTTAGGATAGCCTGCCCAGAAATAAAATTTCCGGACTTCTATGGGGTTGATATGCCAACAAAAGAAGAATTGCTTGCTAATGAAAAAGATAATGCTCAGATGTGTAATTATATTAAAGCAAGTAGTCTTAAATTTTTAAGTTTAAGTGGTTTATATAAAGCACTAGTTGGAGAAGAGAGAAATTCTAATTATCCTCAATTTAGCGATCATTATTTCACTGGAGATTATCCAATTAAGCCTAATGATAATATCAAAGGACTTAAGGTAAAACAATTGTCGTTACTAAGTGGAAAGTCTAGTTCTTAGTTCAAAATATTTAGTCTATTTTTTTTATCAAGATATATCAATAAACCATTAATAAAAATAGGTTGTGATCCAATTTCTGAATTCAATTTTTTTATTTCCTCTAACCTACCTTTAATATTAAAATTCAACACATAAGAATTATTTAAAAATATTAGTAAGCGGTTATTAACTATCATTAAACTTTTAAGACTTATCTTTCCTTTTTTAATTTTTAAAAATTCAGCAATTTGTTTTTCAATATTATATGAATAAAGAATTTTATTATCTCTTAAGTCAATGGAAATAAGAAGATTTTTTTTTGTAATTAAAAATAAATAGTCATTATTAATGATAGGTTTCAAATAGGAGGAAAAATTTTTTTTATTTATTATTGATCCTGTATTTGAGTCAATAATATATGAATGATAATTTGATGAGATTATAATCTTATTTTTTTGGTAAATAATTGGGTTACCTAAAAATTGATTTGATGGATTTAAATCAATAGATTGATTTAAGTTTATAAACCATTTAACTTCTAGAGAGTCTAAGTTTACTGCATATAAAGATCCATACGAATTAAGAAAAAATAAATTTTTTGCATCATCTAATGCAATATTATTTATAAAGTTATTTTGAATAATTGTAGGCTCTGTAGGAATTTTTTTTATTATTTCACCTGAATTCTTATCAAAAATAAGTAGGTCGTTATTTTGATTTGATGCAAATATTCTATTTCCACTAATTTTTATATTCGATCTAAACGGTATTTTATAATTCTTAGCCCATAATACCTTATTTTGTAAAAAATCATATAAATATAAATAACCCATATTATCTGAAACAAAAATTTTGTTTTTATCAATATATAAATTTAGTTTTTTTTTATATTTTTTAAATTTTTTTTTATAAAAATTAAATTTACCTAATAATTTATTATCAGTTATAGAATGAATAATTATATTTCCAATTTGATCGGTCAGTATTATTAAATCATTTTTAGCAAAAATGAATTCATTGCTATTGCTTCCGGTTAATTTCCTACTTTTTGAAATTTGTTTATCTAAATTATTGTACTTAAAATTATCAAAGTTATTTGTATTATTATAATACATATCGTTCCATTCAATATTTTTAATTGGTTTAAAAAGCTTAAATGAAAAATTTTTTTCTAAATTAACTGTTTTATCAAAAGTTTCTTCATTTAATAAAATTTTATTTAACTCTATAAAGTCCTCAGATTTATTGTCTTCAATTTTTTTAGATTGGCGGTTCTCATTTTTCCAAATTCCAGTTTTCGTGTCAAAAGAACAGCTATTTAGGAAAACTAAAATTGCTAAAAAAAAAAATAATTTCATTGATTTATTTTTCTAGAAGATCTTGAGCTATAGATTTAAAATTAGAATTATTGGTGATTAAATTGTTTAGTAATTTACTTGCATTTTTTTCTTCAGAATTTTTGATTAAAAATAAAGCTTTTTTTAATTTAATAAGGTCTTTATTTTTTTTTAATTTACTATTTTCCTCCAAGAGATTAAAATAATTTAAAATTTTTTCTTTATCTTCGATTAAATCATTTTCAATAATATTGTTAAGAGCTAAGATTGAGTAAAATTTATTTTTACTTAAGATTATTTCCTCAAAAAGATTTTTCGCATTTTCGTTTTTTTTTAATGATAGATAAATTCCAGCTTGGATATACTTTTCTGCTGTCAGAATATTATTTTTTTCATTAATATACTTTAGAAAAAAAGTTGAAATGATACCAAAAAAAATAAATGATATTAAAATATAAGATTTAATTTTATTTAGTTTATAAAAATTAACAAGTTTTTCTTTAAAACTTTTTTTTTTAGTTTCTTCGTTTTGTTCCATTTAAAAAATATTTTTTGGTTGGAAATTTATTTTGTCTTACATCTCTAGTATATTTTTTTACAGCTTTTTCAATTATTCTGTTCAGGTTTACATATTTTTTAACAAATTTAGGATAAAATCCGCTTATACCCAACATATCGTCCGTTACTAATACTTGACCATCACAAAAAGCGGAAGAGCCAATACCAATAGTAGGTATTTTTAGTTTTTTTGTAATCAATTTTGCCGTTTGAGGAGCAATACATTCAAGCACAATTGAAAATGCTCCAGCTTTTTCAATCAAAATCGCTTCTTTTAAAAGATTCAAACATTCTATTTTGCTCACTCCCTCCACTTTAAACTTTTTCTTAAATTGAGGCGTATAACCTATGTGTCCCATTACAGGAATTTTTTTTTTTGTTAAAGTTTCAATTATATTATAATTTCTTTTATTGCTTTCTATTTTAACGGCATCACACTTAGTTTTGCTCATTACTAATTTAACATTTTTTACAGCTGCATTGATATTTTTATAAGTTCCTTTAGGCATATCAACTACTAATAGTGAATTTTTTATGCCTTGATTTACGCTTGTGGCATGTTGAATCATTTTTTCCAAATCTAATTTATGTGTATTTTTATATCCATATAGAACATTAGCCATTGAATCTCCTACCAGAACAATATCAACGTATTTATCTAGAATTTTTGCAACATTTTTTGAATAAGCAGTCAAACTAACAATGTTAGTATTATCTTTTTTTTTTGATAATATTTTTTTTATTTTTTTTTTCATTATTCTAACTCGATAGTGCTTGGTGGCTTTGAAGTTATATCATAAATTACTCTGTTAATTCCTTTGACGTTATTAATAATTTTATTTGATATATTGTCTAAAAAACTTTTTGGAAAATTAAAATAATCAGCAGTCATACCATCTTCTGAAGTAACTGCTCTTAATAAACAAATACTTTCATATGTTCTTGTGTCTCCCATTACACCAACTGTTTTAATTGGAAGTAAAGCAGCATAAGCTTGCCATATCTTGCTATAAAGACCGCATTTAATTAATTCACTTATATAAATATTATCTGCCTCCTGTAGCATTTTTACACGCTCTGTGGTTATGTTTCCAATTATTCTGATCGCTAAACCTGGGCCAGGAAATGGATGTTTTAAATTTATACTTTCAATCAAGCCCAATGATTTTCCTAATATTCTTACCTCATCTTTAAAAAATTCCTTTAAAGGCTCAACTAACTTTAAATTCATTTTTTTTGGTAGACCTCCTACATTATGGTGAGATTTGATTTTTGAAGTTTTACTACCTGTTGATGATCTGCTTTCAATTATATCTGGATAAAGAGTCCCTTGAGCTAGATATTTAATATTTTTATATTTTTTAGACTCTTTCTCAAAAATTTTAATAAATAAATTACCGATTATTTTCCTTTTTTTTTCTGGATCAGAAATATTTTTTAACTTTTTAAAAAAAATGTTAGAAGCATTTATCAATTTAACATTTAAATTATATTTTTTTTTTAAAAATCTTATATGTGTACTTAAATTCATTTTTTCTCATTAATCCTGTATCAACCATAATACATATAAGATTTTTTTTAATTGCTTTATTTACCAATAATGCTACTACACTGCTATCAACACCTCCTGAGAGAGCACAAATTACTCTATCTTTTTTTACCTCATTTTTAATTCTTTCTAATAAAAATTTTTTCTGATAAATCACATTCCAGTTTTTTTTAATTTTACAAATTAAAAATAAAAAATTTTTAAATATTTGTTTTCCGCCTTCTGTATGTGTAACTTCTGGGTGAAATTGAACACCATAAATTTTGTCTTTTGTGTTTTCTATAATCGTTAATTTTGACTCATTGGTTGACGCAATGATTTTAAAATTTTTAGGCATTTTGATTACTGCATCTTCGTGACTCATCCAAACAGTTTTCTTAGAGTGAAAAAAATTATTTATCAATAAAGAGGAATTTTTTTTATATAAATATGCTCTACCAAATTCTCTTTTTTTTTTTTGATGTTTTGATTTTGCCACCAAATAATTTAGCTATTAACTGTAGTCCATAACAAATTCCTAAAATCGGTATTTTCTTAATAAATATATCTTTCGGTACTGACTCGAAATTTTTTTTTGTGACGGTGGATGGTCCGCCTGAAAAAATTAACCCTTTTATACCTTCATATTTCTTTAACTTTATGAAATCTTTTGGAGTAATTATTTCAGAGTAAACCCCTAGCTCTCTAATTCTTCTAGCTATTAGTTTTGTTACCTGAGAGCCAAAATCGATAATTAATACCTTATCTTTATTAATGTTAGGCTGCATTTATTTTTTAGATAAATTTTCGATTTCAACTTTTAATTTATCGCTTTGATTACATAAATTTTTACATACAGATCTTAATCTTTTATTTAACTCTAAACTTTTTTTGTAATCAGAGTTAGATAATTTTAATTTTGCAAGATTAAAAATTGCTTCTTCATTTTTAGGATTTAATAGCATTACTGTATTTAGAAATTGCTCCTCTAAATTTTTTTTTTCTTGTTTATTAAAAATTTTTGATAAATATAAATAAGAAAGTTCACTTTTGGGATTAAAAACTATATCTTGTTCAAATTTAAATTTTGCATCCTCAAATTTATTTTTCTTGAACAATTCAATTCCCTCTTTAATAAAATCTGATTTCGCAAATAAACTATTTGAGGAAAAATATATTAGAAATAAAAAAGAAATAAATTTTTTCATTAAAGTTTATAATTAATTGTTTTTTGTGTTATTTCAACACTGTGAACCATACTTTCATAAAAACCTGCTTTAGTAATTTTCACAAATTTTGCTCTCTTATTTATATCCCGTAAATTTTTTGCTCCAATATATCCCATTGAAGACCTCAATCCACCTTGTAGTTGATATATTATTTTTGATACTTTTCCCTTAAACTCTACTCTTCCCTCAACCCCCTCGGGAACAAATTTTGATTTATCCTTAAAATTCTTTTGAAAATATCTATTAGCTGATCCAGCGGACATAGCCCCGATTGATCCCATGCCTCGATATTGTTTAAAAATTTTGCCTCTTATTTTAAATTTTTTTCCAGGGCTTTCGTCTGTACCTGCAAAAATTGATCCCATCATAATTGCATCAGCTCCTGCAGCCAATGCTTTGGCTATGTCTCCTGAAAATTTAATACCTCCATCAGAAATAATCTTTATTTTTTTTTTGAAAAGTGCTTTTTTTACCTCCATTATTGCTGAGATTTGAGGAACACCTATACCTGCAACCATTCTTGTTGTGCAAATAGATCCTGGTCCAATTCCAACTTTTATAATATCAGCACCAGAGTTATATAATTTTTTTGCAGCTTCTGCAGTAGCAATATTTCCAACACAAACAGGTACTTTTTTTATTGCTTTTTTTATCTTTGATAAAACTCTTAAAACTTTTTCGCTGTGACCATGAGCTGTATCTATGACGATTAAATCAACACCATTAGATACAAGTGATTTAGCTCTTTCCAAATCTTCTTTGTTTGTTCCTATTGCTGCACCAACTAGTAATTTTTTATTTTTTACTTTTTTAACTTCGAATGATTGACTACCAATATCTAAATTTCGATGAATAATTCCCATTCCACCCTCTGAAGCAATTGCAATAGCCATTCTTGACTCGGTCACAGTATCCATTGCTGAAGATAAAAAAGGAACTTTTAAAAAAAGTTTTTTAGTTAAATTAAGGGTAATGTCTGTATCTGCTGGTAGAACATTAGAATATTTGGGTAATAACAATACGTCATCAAAGGTGAGAGCTTCTTTTATTGTAACCATATAAACTTATATACAATTATTAAAAATTATAAAGTCTTTAAACTTTCACAATGTAAATAAGTTTCTTTAGACTCCTTTCTACTGGATTTCGGTTTGAAAAAACTTACTTTGATAAACGATAATTTTGCAAGATTCTTTACCTCTAAAAAATCCTCTCCCATAAAAGTTTTTGTTACTAATACACCTTTAGGTTTAAGTATCTCTTTAGAAAACTCAATTATATCTTTGCAAAGTTGATTAGTTCTTATTGAGTCTAATGTCTTATTACCAGTTGTATCAGCAGCCATATCAGAAATTATAACATCCAAATTTGAGTTAAAATATTTGGTAACTTCGTTTTTTGTCTTATTTTCAGTTATGTTTCCTTTATAAAAATTTACGCTTTGTATTTGTTTCATTTCTTTAATATCAATTGCCATTATTTTACCTTTTGAGATTATTTTGCTTGCAACTTGAGACCATCCTCCAGGGCTTGATCCTAAATCTAATAAATTTGAATTACTTTTTATAAAATTAAATTTCTTATTTAATTCTAGTAATTTAAAAGAGGCTCTTGAGCGATAACCTAAAATTTTTGATTTTTTAAAAAATTGGTCTTTATGTTGTTTAATTTTCCAGGAATTACTTTTTTTAATCCTTTTTGATTTTTTCATTATAAAATATCTTCATGATTATCATCAGATATTTTTTCAAGGTTTTTTCGAGATTGGTTTTTATAAATTATTAAGCTTATCGGTATAGAAATTAAGTAAATAGCGCCAAAGACTAAGAGAGCTTCAAGAGTGTAAAATAATAATGATATAAATATAATCCCTATGCCTAATAATAAAAAAACTGTGGCCTTAGAAGATATAGATATTTTCTTTAATGACAATGTTGGAATTTTGCTTACTAATAAAATTGCTATAAAAATTGTTAGATAAGGAGTCAAACTTTTTATATCTATTCCAAAGTTTAAATCTGTAAGTTCGTATATTAAAGGCATCAAAATTAACAGTCCTCCTGCAGGAGAAGGCACGCCCTCAAAAAAATTATTTTTCCATTCTTGTGCTTCCTCTATTCTAGTAAGATTAAATCTTGCTAATCTTAATACACAACAAACTGAATATATAAGTGTAATAGCCCAGCCAAATTTCCCATAATTATATAATTCCCAAAAGTACAAAATAAATACCGGGGCAATACCAAAACTTACAAAATCTGTTAAAGAGTCTAATTCTTTTCCAAAATCCGAAGTGCCTTTTATTAACCTTGCTATTCTGCCATCTAATGCATCTAAAATTGCAGCTATTAATATTAAAGTTACTGCTAAACTAAAATTTCCGTCTATTGAAAACTTTATAGAGCTAATTCCAAGGCAAACACCAGCTAAAGTTAAAATATTTGGAAGAAGATACCTTGTTTTTTTTGAAGAAACTAGTTTAAATTTTTTATTATCTTGCATTTACTTTGAAGCTAATAAGCTTTCTCCTGCTACTACATTTTGACCAAGTTTAGCTAAAACTTTTTTATTTTTAAAATATATATCTACTCTACTACCGAACCTGATCATCCCAATTCTATCACCTTGGCTTAATGATTGACCTTCCTCTACCTCACAAACAATTCTTCTGGCTATTAATCCTGCTATTTGAACAATCACTATTTCTTCACCATCAACTAATTTAACTTTAAAGTAATTTCTTTCATTTTCCTCACTCGCTTTATCTAAAGAAGCATTAAAAAATTTACCTGTCTTATAAAATATTTCTTCAATTTTTCCTGATGATGGTAATCTATTTACATGACAATTAAACACATTCATAAACACGCTTATTCTTGTAAAAGAAGTATTTTCTAATCTCAGCTCTTCGGGACCTGTTTTATCTGAAATATCAGTTATTAGACCGTCAGCTGGACTAACTAAGTAATTATCATCTCCTATAGGAAATCTTTCTGGATCTCGAAAAAAATAATAAATCCATATTGAGATCAAAATTGATAATAATCCCAAAAATTTGGAGAAAATCAAAATAACGAAAGTAGCTAAAATAGAAATCGCTAAAAATTTATAACCCTCTTTGTGTATCTTAGGAAATATTGTGTTTAACATAATTAATAGTTTGATAATTTTTTCCTAATATGTATAAAAATCAGAGTTAATCAATCTATATTTATGGCAAAAATTAAAGTAAAAAATCCAGTAGTCGAGCTAGACGGTGATGAAATGACAAGAATTATCTGGTCTTTTATCAAAGATAAGCTGATCAAACCTTATTTAGAAATAGACTTAAAATACTACGATTTAGGGATAGAAAGTCGAGATAAAACTGAAGACCAGATCACTATTGATGCTGCTAATGCTATTAAGCAACACGGTGTTGGTGTTAAGTGTGCAACTATCACACCCGATGAAGCAAGAGTTGAAGAATTTAAGCTTAAAAAAATGTGGAGATCTCCTAATGGAACTATTCGAAATATATTAGGTGGAACAGTATTTAGGGAACCAATTATTTGTAA
>MDTD01078140.1_pt1 | contig 35995 bp, 17 predicted proteins | sample 811221 | NCBI WGS metagenome assembly MDTD01 (sample SAMN05326646, study PRJNA326480) | marine metagenome | isolation source: seawater | place: Pacific Ocean: South West | collected 2011
CCCTGATCATGTGGCCATCCGACTGTGGTTGGGCAACGAATGGTTGAAAAACAACCAACACGAAAAAGCCATGCAGGCCCTTTCTGGCATCCCATCAACGCCCGAGACAACCCAGCTTAAAGACGCGTTTTTTGACCTTCAACTGCGCACGCTGGGGGCCGCTGGCGAAGGAGCAAAGCTCCTAGAAACGTCTCAGAAATGGACGGCCAGTGGTGCCCATCCCATGATGGTTCAAGCCAAAACAGCGCTGGTCATGCATGCACAAAAATTGAAGAGTCCGGGCTACAATTCACTGGAGCAACTGCTCGATCTGGTCAGCCACCTCGACAAGATTCCAGATCCCAAACTTCAAAAAAATGTGGCCGCACGACTCATGGTTCACTACACCAGCCGCAGCGAATTGGAGGCAGCCCAAAAGCTCTACGCCCAACTCCCGGCTCACCTCGAGGTACCAAACCCTCAAGAGATGGCCCCCCAACAAACACAACAGACAGAACTGCAAGCAGATGGAACCTGGACTGTCACCTTCTCTTCCGACTGGCCCAAACAGATGGCTCTGTGGGTGAGTCCTCAGCACGAAGAAACAGAACCGCTGGCCCCCTACCGAAAGTTCAGCTTAATTCCAGGGCAAAAACTCACCCTTCAAACCACCTTGTCGCGTCGCCCCTTGCGTTGGGTGCTCAAAGATGGTGAAAAAGTAATGCAAGCGGGAACCGCCTGGCCAGGACGTGAACACATACATTCTGGCCCGGCGCCAATGGCTCCAAAACCGGCGCCCCCTTATAAAGAGTCGCCATGGGCGGCGGCTGATGGCCATCGAAAACTGGTGACCTTGTTCTTAGATTGTGCGGACTGGCATCTGATTCAATATGGACGCCAGCTGGGCATGCTCCCCTATTTTGATAAACTCATCACGGGCGGCCTATCCGGTGCCATGATCTCTGAGCCACCCATCACCGCCATGGCCATGGAAAAAATCGTTTGGCCCCAACGCCAATTGCAGCCATCAGTTCAAAGTTTCTTGTACCAAATGGGTGCCGAGTTGGGGGGTCTGGCGAGCGTGGGTCAAAATCCCCTAGAAGCGCTTCAATGGGTACTGCCACAAAGCCAAAACTTCTTTGATGTCATGGGCGAGCAGGCCCTTAGTGTGGCCAACATGCTTTTTTCTCACGGGGGCATGAATGGCGGACGGCAAGCCTTGGTCACGGGGCCAAAAGGGCAAGAACAAAAACTGTCTGTACCCATTGGGCGGCGTCCCATCACTTCTGCAGAGCATGCAGCATTGGCCGGATTAAACGACATTCACAAGCCCCACCAGCTTCAACAACTGGAGATGATGGCCGCACAAATGGACATGGTAGCGCAATTTTATGGGGAACGTCACCCAGACATCATGATGATGCGAATCGAGCCTTTAGACATTCTCACCCATGCCATGTTCCAAGGGGCTTTTCGAAATGGAACGGATAACGGTCACTTCTCACTCATGTGGGTTTACCGTTATTTGGATCACCGCTTGGGCACTTTCATGAAGCAAATGCAATCCGATGATCTTTTATTGGTCTATTCCGACCACGGAATTGAAACCGCCACCAAACACCATGAGTTGGCCTTCTTCGCCCTCTACGGTGCTTCGATCAAGCCGTCTACGCTCGATGGGCGCCCTGAATTTGCGGGCATCCCGCAACTCATCGCCGAGCTCATGGGACAAGGGGCTTCGTTCCCCCACACCGAGCTCGCCGATCAAGTGAGTGCTAAATCTACACCTAAAGGGACTGAGCAATAATCGCTAAGCCAGATTTGAGGTCTGTCTCCGTGAGCGTCAGAGGTGGCGCAACCACCACCCGCCCAGGCAACCCGCGTCCCAAACGCAAACCCGCATCGTAACACTTTCTTAAAAAGGCTTCGGCCGCGTCTTCATTGCCAAAGTCCAAAACTTGCCACATGCCCTGTCCCTTCACATCTACTTTGCCAGCGGCTTTGGCCAAACCATCTTCAAAGGTTTGGGCTACGCCTTTACCTAGGAACTTTTGCGCTTCCCTCAAGTGACAAACAGTGCGGCGCATACACACCTCGTCACCGTCCCAAGTGGAAATCAACGTTAACGGCTTGGGGACATAGTATTGGTCATCCACAAAGATTTGTCCCAACTGCGCCCCCGTGTACCAAAGGATCATGTTGGGCTTCACCTCGGTTTGTTCAGACACAAAGAGGCTTTTTCCATTTCGACCCAATGCCCCGGCAGACTCCACGAACACCAGAGGAATGCCGGTATTTTCTCGTAAGGTCTCTGCCGCTGCCAAAAACTCTTCTGAAAGAACATAGCCAGATCGTTCCCCCACCAGTTCTAAGGTGAGTGCTAAAATATTATCGGCACCTTGTTCATTGATGATGTTTTGTATTTGCTGAATGGTTTCTAATGTTCCCACTTCGGCGGGGTGAGACACCAACGGCCAATCAAAGAAAGCGAAGGGCTGCTGAAACCCTGCTGGATCGGACAAACTTCTCGCCGCCGCGGTGGTGTGACCCACGTATTGGCGTTGTAAACCGATGATGATCTGAGCGTCCTTTCTTTGAATACGCAAAGAACGCAGACCCTTATCCACCAGTTCATCCCGAGAGGAAGAAAAGTACACATGGTTTAGACCTTGCGGTGCCACTTCGCGCAAAACCTCGGCGTAACGCACAATCTCCGGCGTGGTCCAGTTGGACAAGGTGAGCTTGGTGCCCACTGGCTCCGTGAAATATCCAGCTTCCAAAGCTTCTTGAATCACCTCAGGCTGCAACCCCAAAGGCGCATGGACCGAAGAGGCCCACTCAATTTTACTTAAGCTTGGTACCCCTTCACGTTTGGTCAGCGCAGGGTGCTGCAAAGGAATACGGTAATACAAGGCCTGTGCTTGCTCATCACCGTATTGATTTTCGTATACCTCAACTTCATAGGCCCCTAACTTTTTGTTGATGTGGCCGATTTCAGCGGTGTGACCCACACGGTTGCGGCCCGTTACAAAATGATACCGGCTTTCGCCCAGCATATTTTTCTCACCCGCGGCCGCAGTGGCCTGTGCCAGTTTTAATCGGCTGCCCCCACCACATCGCCGCGCTTTTTCGTGCAGGGTGATATTGGCCGTGTAAAAGGAGTTATTCTTTCCGTGCATTTTTTCGGTCCCGGGGCCATCGACTTTAAATGCTTCGATGGGACCACCAAAAGCATACCCTAAGAGTTCTTTGCCCTCTTCGGTACGGCGCTCCAATTTGAAGCAGAGACTGCCTTCGCAATTGAGGAACCCATGTAAATCGGCCTCGCTGTCTTGGCGACCCGCTTCATAGGCTTTTTCTTCGATGGCCATCACATCTTGCTTCAGCTTCGGCCAGTGATCGGGCAAGAGCCGTGTGATGCGGCTGCCCAAAGACTGGGCCATGATCATGGCAGGATCTTCACCCAACGAAACGACCCAGGCTTGGAAACCCTCGTGGTTATCCAGACCTTTCTCTAAAGCATTTCTAATTTTACTGGGTTTATAACCATTGGAATCGTCGGCCCCCAAGAGTTTCTTAATCCCATTGGCCAATCGCTTCGCCGGCCACTGACCTTCGCGTTTCAATATCAAGTCACATACTTGGTGCTGAGTAGCCATGTCTAAAGACAATGCCCACGCCAAACGTGCATGAGGCTGCGACTCCATCCCTTCAAAGGTGGCAATCATGTCTTGGGGTTCTGCTTCGGTGTCTTCGTCATCCACCCAAGCCGGCGCTTTAAAGGTGTCCAGATGCTGTTGCACCGCGGGCCCCTCTAAATCGCCCACAGAATCCAGAATATAATTGAGCGCGTCGGCAATACCAGCAAACAATCGGTTTAAATCTTCTTGGGTCATCAAGGTGTTCAAACGATAACGAACCGTCTGACTGCCGGCGATATATACCATGAAGCCCCGATAAAAACGCTGCGCAATAAGTTGCTGGGCCAGATTTGGAGAGGGCAAATCAAAAGCAAAAGCAAACCCACAAACGCGGGGTTTGAGGACGTGTTCCGGAAACCATTCTTGCAGCTCTTTCAATGATTGTTTGGTCATATTTTCTAAGCGTTCAAGGTCGAATGCTTCTAAATCTTGGCCATGAATCAAACCGCGTTGGGCTTGTAAAACGTGTGGTGCACCGGGTCGGGTGTCTTCCCAGCGAGACAATACCACGCCCAGCTGGGCTTTCTTCGCCAAGGTGATGCAATCGGGGGCATCGGGCTCTCCTTTGGCGTTCTCCAAGTTGAAGAGGTCATGCCAGTAAAATGGACCGCCCAATCGAAAACCCACCTGCACTTCATCAAAAATCAAGGGCACATTGTGGTGTCGGGTTAAAGCCCGCAGTCCGTTGTAAAAACGTGCGGTCCCGTAGTTATCACCACCTTCAGACTGCATGGGCTCAACAATGACGCAACAAATATCGCCGCCTTCGATCTGGCCTTTCAGCTTGGTGAGGCTTTCGATTTCTCGGGAGCGCAGTTCATCACCATCACTTTCAGGAATTTCACCGTTGGACCATGCTTGAATCCAAGCCGAAGTCACCTCGGGTTCGTTGTCCGGGGTTTTGAAATCGGGGTAAGCAACAAAATCACAAGTATACCCATCGAACTGAAAAGGCGCCCGCTTGGTTTTGTTCCAAGTGGCTTGCAAGCTCATCATGGTCCGGCCGTGAAAAGAACCTTCAAACGCGAGGATGCGTTTACCGCCGGGCCCATTCATGCGACACAAATCAAAAGCCTTTTCGTTGGCTTCTGCCCCACCATTGGCCCACGCCACGTATTGAATGTCATCGTGGGCGCGCTCTAGCAGAAAATCCGCATAGGCTTGGGCCGCGTCACGTTGCTGGGCCATGGGACCCTCTTGATCTTCGTTCACGAAAGGCGCGGTCAAATCCCCATTGGCCACAATGCTGGCATCCAGCGAGCCATCGTCCAGGGCACGCAGGTAACTGTCGGCATTGAAGCCAGTCCCCAAAGAAGCAATTTGGCTGGCCGCATCGTTAATGACCAACGGATCGGCATCTGAAGACCTTAAAAAGATCCCCCGTGACCGACGCATGTCCAGAACAGACTTTTTCTCCACGGGCACAAAACCATCACGATACAGACGTCGCAAAAAAGCATCCGAACGCGGCATTTTCCCTTGCAGCGGCAAGTTCACATCCGTGGGTCGCCGCAACAAAAGCTGGTCAGCGTTTTCAGCGAATACTTTAGCCAAGAAAGAATCCAAAGCTTTCAAGAATTCACCGGTGCGGTCTCCCGATGGAATTTGAACGCAAACCCCATCATGCCGGCCCTGACCCACCTCAGCCCCTTCCCAGTGACGGGCGGAAAGAGGCTCACCATTCAGAGTCAATCCGCAGTAAGACGAGGCCAGCAGATCAATGCCTGCCCCTTGGGCATCATCAAAAGGAATTCCGTACCGCTCAAGCAAACGCTCAGCATCGTGCCGCGCCAGCAAGGTTTGCGCTTCGGTGCGTAATTGCGACGCCAAACCATGAAACGGTTTTTGCAGTAAAGCTGGTGTTTGCACATCGCCACACTCTTTTTCTTGGATTGCGACCGGAAAAGTGCTGTAACGAACGGCGTCAATTCCCGCCGCACGCTGGTTGCCACTCTTACCCACCCCACCAAATGGCAGCATGCCCGAAGCCCCATTGGTGCTGCGATTGTAATTCAACAAACCAGAACGGGTGCCCACGTACATTTTTTCAAAGTTGTCTTTGTTTGCAGTGAAAATAGAGTTCGACAGGCCGTAAGGGCTTTGGTTGATCTGGGCCATGGCATCTTCAAGATCTTCCACCACTTCCACACAAATGTCAGGGCCAAAGAGTTCTTCATCTAAGTAGCCCGGCACTGCCACGCGCTGGCGGTTAAAGTGCAAAGACGGGGTCACAAAAGCGCCGCCCCCCAATGTTTCGCCCGCCACCAACATCTCTAAGCCAGCCTTTTCTGCCAACTCCCGCCGCTGCAAAAACCCTTTGAGGGCATTTTCTGATGCCAATGGCCCCATGAAAGTTGTTGGTTCTAACGGATCCCCCGGTTTGATGTTTTGGGTTGCTGTCACCAAAGCGTCTAAGAATTGCTCCGCCACGCCTTTTTGCACCAAAACACGCGAAGTGGCCGTGCAGCGTTGGCCCGCCGATAAAAACGCACCCTGCACCACTTCAACCAGGGCTTGATACAAATCAGCATCATCCAACACCACCGACATGTTTTTGCCGCCCATTTCTAAGGCCAACATTTTCCCAGGATAATCCAGCATGGTCTGCGCAATGGCGCGTCCAGTATTGTAGGATCCTGTAAACAAGACACCGTCGGTCAAAGCGTGGGTGGTCAATGCTTGACCCACATCACCACCACCTTGAACCATGTTGTAAACGCCGTTCGGCAAACCCGCTTCTTTCACACAGTGCGCGTACAGCTCACCCACGCCGGGCGTGATTTCACTCGGTTTGACCACCACCGTGTTGCCCGTGAGCAAAGCCGGAATCACATGGGCATTCACCAAGTGAGCGGGAAAATTATAAGGCCCCAATACAGCCAACACACCCTGGGCACGATAACGTGCTTCACCCGCCACCCCTGCAGGCGATTCAGCTGCCACCCGGGACAAACCATGGTGCAACATCAGATCAATACGGGCGCCCAAAGAAGCAGCTTCGCCTTTGGCCTCACTGAGCGGCTTGCCCATTTCATTGACCATGCGCTCTGCCATCTCACCTTGGTGCGCAACAAATTGCGCTTTGAGCTTGAGTAGAAAATCGTTGCGCGCAGATTGGGGCAGAGACATCCAATTAGACAAGCTTGCTTTCGCGGCGTCCACTGCATCATTTACTTGAGAAGAAGCGGTGGTGGTTTGAAACACCGGTTCGTAATTTTTCGCAGGATTGGTGCTCAGCAGTTCAGACCCGTCACCCTTCACAAATGCACCGTTAATAAAACTTCCACGACCTTCGATTAAAGACATGTTCGCTCCTGTGAACCCTTCTTAAGAAGAAGTTCCGCCTGTTGTTTCAAACCGTTGTAAAGCGCCAAAGCAATTGCCACTGCCCTGACGTGTGAATGACATGAGGCCCATGTTCGCCTCTTCGGCGACCTCGACCGCGAGGGAGGATGCCGCAGATACGGCCACCAAAATGGGGACGGCGGCTTTCCATGCTTTTTGGGCAATTTCAAAAGAGATGCGACCGCTGACCACTAAAATACTGTCGGCGAAAGACAAGTCGTGAGAAAGGCCCCACCCAATCACTTTGTCGGTGGCGTTGTGACGTCCAATGTCTTCGCACACTTTGATGCAATCACCGTCTTTGGAAAACAGCGCAGCCGCGTGAAGGCCTCCGGTGCTCTCAAAAATGTCTTGCGCCTTTCGCATTTGCTCGGGCATTTGAGCCAAAGAGGTCAGATCAGCTCGCCAATTCACCGGCATGGGCCCCAAATCTTTACTGAGGTTCTCGAGGGAAGCTTTGCCGCATACCCCACAAGATGCATTGGCAAACAGATGTCGTTCTTGCGCGTTCCAGTCCATGTGGATCGATTCGTCCAACCGGATTTGTAAAATATTTTCTTCAGCCTCAGGCGTGGGAACAGTGCTACAATGTCTGATGCTTTGAATGTCTCGGGCATTGGCAATGATGCCTTCACCGAACAACAAACCTTTTGCTAAATTGAAATCGTCGCCCGGGGTGCGCATGACCGTCACCCACGTGCGGCCTGCAATTTGAATTTCCAACGGCTCTTCACACACCAAAACATCCGCTTGGGGTACTAAAGCGTTGTCAGAAAATTTAGACGTTCCTTTGGAACGGATGCGGGAATCCTCACCGGACATGACAAACCTCCCCAACAGCTTAGATCCCTAAAACATGCTGGCAACACCCTTTTATGGACTCACTGAGTCATAATAATCCTGGAGGGCTTCGGGGGTGTTCACATTAAAAAGCGTGGGCTCAACCAACGGCGAAACCGGTATTTTTTCGGGGCTCAATTGGGCCAATACGGGCATCAAGGCGCGCTCTCCATCTAAAAACGCGTGTCGAAGTGCCCCGAGGCTTTGAGGCGCCAGGACCAGCGGAAAGGGGCGAAACGGATATTTTCTAACGTTTCCCTCTCCTGTTGGAAGGGCGTAACAACGGGCCAACACACTGTTATTAATAGACTTGTCCATGAGGTAGCGGAGACTGGCCGCTTGGAGGCCCGGCATATCCACCGCCACGCACATCAAGTATTTACCCGGGTATGCCCTCAGGACAGAAATGAGCCCTCCCAAGGGACCTTCGCCTTTCAGTTCATCAGAAATGACCGGTGCGGGCCAGTTGTCTTCGCCCGGCAAATGGCCTGAGATAGCGGTTTGAATGTTTATTTGCTCAAACAAACCCACCAAATGGTCCAAAAAGGTGCCGCCTTTGGGGTGAGCTAAAAGAGCCTTATCTTGGCCCATTCGACGGCTTTGCCCGCCCGCCAACACCACCCCCATCCACTCAACCGAAGAAGCCATGGCCACCCCTTGACAATTAACCCTCACAACAAGAAGGTCTGCCTCTCCAAGTTGTCCTTTTGTAAGGCAAAAAGGAAGTCCTTTCTTTTTATTTCCACCTTGAATCCCGAACGATCAAAGGAATTTCACATGTTTGAATTGATGAAAAAGACCCTACTCCTTTTACCTGCTTTTGCACTCTTGTTCGTGCCAGGGTTGGCTTTCAGCGCAGGCGGTGGGGGGCAAAGCCTCGATCTAACCACCTCATGGGTGGGTTATGTGGCCATCATCATCTTTGTCATCGCTTACGCGTTGGTGATTTTAGAGCACAACATTCACATGCGAAAAAGCAAACCCGTGATCGTTTGCGCAGGCATTATCTGGGCTTTGGTGGCCTACTCTTACGCACAAACAGGTGATCACCACACGGCCGAGCATGCCGTGAAACATAACATCCTTGAATACGGTGAACTCTTTCTCTTTTTGTTGGCCGCCATGACCTACATCAACACCATGGACGAGCGTCAGGTGTTCAACAAGCTGCGCGTGGTTTTGGTGGGCGCCGGCCTGTCACTGCGGTCCATCTTTTGGGTGACCGGCGTATTGTCCTTCTTTATCTCGCCCATCGCGGACAACCTCACCACCGCTTTGCTCATGTCCGCTGTGGCCATGGCCGTGGGTGGCGAAAATAAGAAGTTCGTTACGTTGGCCTGTATCAACATCGTGGTAGCCGCCAATGCTGGTGGCGCCTTTTCTCCTTTTGGAGACATCACCACTTTAATGGTCTGGCAAAAAGGCTTGGTGACTTTTGGCGAGTTCTTTGCGATTTTTGTCCCCTCGGTGGTGAACTGGATTGTTCCCGCAGCCATTATGTCCTTCGCCATTGGGCCTGGCAAACCCGCTGAAGTCACTGATGAAGTAAAAATCCTCGACGGTGGACTGACGGTGGTCTTCCTCTTTATTTGCACCATCACCACTGCCGTATGTTTTCACAACTTCCTGCACTTGCCTCCGGTGGTTGGCATGATGACCGGCTTGGGTGTCTTGATGTTGTTCGCTTACTATTTGAAGATGAAGCAAGGTCACGGCCATGACAGCCATGAAGACAGCTACGATATTTTCCTTCGTTTAGAGAAATGTGAATGGGATACTTTGATGTTCTTTTACGGCATCATTTTGTGCGTGGGCGGCCTGGGACAAATCGGTTACCTGGCCGTGGGCTCCCAACACCTCTACGTTGATATGGGCCCCACTTTCGCTAACGTGGTGGTAGGGATTGCTTCGGCCATTGTCGACAATATCCCCGTCATGTTCGCAGTGCTCACCGAGCTTCCTGCCATGGACCACGGTCAATGGTTGTTGGTCACGCTGACCGCTGGGGTGGGTGGCTCCATGTTATCCATTGGTTCTGCCGCTGGTGTGGCTTTGATGGGCCAAGCTCGTGGCGTCTATACCTTCTTTGCCCACCTCAAATGGACCTGGGCCATCGCCTTGGGTTACGCCGCCTCCATCTGGGTCCATCTGCAGTGGAATGCTGAGCTTTTCGACGGTAAAGTTGTAATGCTGCCCGGTCAACAAGCCAAACAGGTAGAAAAAGCAGATGCCGAACCCACACCGAAACAAGCAATTGAGGTGCAAAAAGCAGTGGCCCCCGCAACGAATGCTGCCGAAAATGCAGCTCAGGATGCAGCGGCCGCAGCCCCGGCAGCGGATTCACAAGAAGCAAAAGACGCTGCTGCCAATGCTGTTTTGAATGAAATGAAAAAGGTGAAGGCAGAAGGTCAAGTTCCCGCAGCTGACACCGCCAAGTCCCAGGATGCAAAAGCAGCACCAGCAGAGAAACCAGCCAACCCGTAACCAGAGCACGCCCACCGCATGAAGCATCTGCGAGTTTTCTATTTATTATGGATGGCGGGCGCTGGCGTCGCCTGTGGGGAAACCCCCATAGCAGATAGCAAAACGCGGTTGGATGCCAGCGATTACGATCAAAGCTGCCTCGACATTACCCATTGTATTTTGGTGGATCTCGAAGCCTGCACCTACTGTAATTGTCCTGACGCGGCCATTTCGGATGAAGCTTTTGAGGCGTACGTTGCAGACAGAAATGCACTCCAGGAAACTTACTGTCCTGAAACAGATAAGGAGGTGTGCCCCTCCTGCCCATTACGGGAGCCCAGATGCTTCAATAAACAGTGTGAGATTAACTGAATTTATTTCTTAAAGATCATGCCGTACGAATGGGGACTCGTGCGCATGCCCAACGTGATTTCATGTGCTAAACCAGCAGGCCGCACCATCTCCAAGACATCGTTTTGTGAGTACGTATCTCCATCGTTCCCCACCAAGGTCATCATGATGCCAAAGCGCAGGCTTTTGAGGGGGCCCGTTCGTGCATCGTCCACCTCAAAATCTTTGATCAGCATCCGACCACCCGGACTTAACGAATGAGATAATTGAGATATCAGCCGTTGATTGGCTTGCATGTCAAAGCAATGCACCAAATTAGAAAGGATGATCAAATCGTAACCCTCACCTAAAGGGTCTTCAAAAAAATCGCCACCAAGAAAATTAACACGATCCACAACTCCTTCTGCGGTGGCCACTTCCTGAGCCAGCGCAATTGCATTTTTTCGATCCACCCATTGCCCTTGGGCCTGTGGATGAGCCTTTAAGACTTCCCATAAATAAGTGCCGGCGCCCGAGCCAACATCCATCACCCGCGATAAACTAAAGTATTGGGTCCAACTGGCCACCTCGGCCGCCACATCTAATGAGGCATGGTGCAAGTAACTCAAAAAACCTCGGCGATCCGCTTCTGACACATCGCCACCACTACCGGCCACCTCAAGCGGAACACCTGTTCGCAGAATTTCATCCGCGGCCAAAAAAGTGGTGAGGCGCTTCTTTAAACCCTGCAACCGGTTTCCGTGTCGATAGGACTGTTCGGGATCAAACAGATCGCGATCCCCATCCAAGAGCGCATATTCATCGCCATTTTTTGCCATGAACCCCAATGCAGATGCCAAGTTTAAAAACCGACTCAAACGAAATGAATCGGTTTGGGTCGCTTGGGCCAATGCTTCGGCACTCTGCGCTTTTTTAAAAAGCAGGTCGAAGACACCCAAGTCAACCAACGTTAAAATGGCAGCACTGTCTTCAAGTTGTTCCACCAAGTTCTCAAAACGTTGGCGGGTGCGCTCTACTTGAATGCTCATTAATTACGCTGCCGCCGATTCAATGGCCAAATCCGCCAATGCGATCTTTTGGGTGTGAGTGAGGCCTTCGAACTCCACTGCCATCCCTTCAGGACGTACCCATACTTTATTATTTGGGTCGTAATGGTCTGAACGGACCACTGTGGCCTTCACATCATGAAAATCAATTCCTGGAGAACCGAAGATGCTCATGGTGATCTCCTTGCCCGGGGGCAATCCCATGGTGGTCTCCAAAAACAGGCCCGTTTCAGATGCGTCCACTACGTCGGCTGCCATGTACCCTTCTTCATCTTCGTAGATGACTCGAAAGTTGGCATTGAATCGAAAAGAATGTCTTGCAGTCATGGTGTCCTCACTTTGCGGTTTTAGGGTTCCTTGTGCCGTTCTGTGCCTACACTATCCCACACGAACCTACCCTCCTATTTTTTGGTCCCGCAAAGGTGAGTTGCATCACACCCGCCCTAAACCTTTGTTTTTTTGTGTCTTTATAGCGACACCCTGGGCCCATCCTATTGAGATGCTTGTTGTGCCCGTTTCAGTGCCTCAAATGCCGCCTGTTTCACATTGTCTCTGCTGTCATTCAGATACCGCTCAATAATGGGAATGGCTTTTTGTCCGTGGGCGCCCAAGGCCAAGATGGCTGGTGCCACCAAGACCCTTTTGGGTTCTTTCTCAATGTATTCAGACACCTTTTGGCGCTGGTCTTCTGTGAAGGCCATATCTGCAATGAGAGGCACGACCCTTGTTTTGACGTAAAAGGACTTCTCCTTCAACAAAGCATTTAGATAGATGGCCGACGCTTCCGGTGATTTGTTCATGCGCATGCTTTGGAATGCCGCCACCCGAAGGTATTGGCCATACTTCGATTGGTCCGCCAAATAAGGCTGTATGTGATCGAGTACTTTGGGGTGGCCCGCGTTGGTCAAGCCCCGAAGGAGCTGAAGCTTTCGCCAAAGATGCTGGGCCTTGGGCAACTCGCTGAGTAGAAGATTCACGCCACGGTTGTATTGTTCCAGATTGTTTTCTCGGCGAACGGAATTGGCCACCATGTAACAGGCTTGTTCTGACACGATTCGATTGGTGGGATCTTCGTAAGGTTGTTTCACCAGATCGTGCAAGACGGCCTCTCCCACATCGGAAAGTTTGGGTGACTTGCCCAACGCAATGACGCCAACCGACCTGAACTGGGTACGCAAGTTGGGATGGCGAATGGCACGACCCACCAGAGCTTCTCCCGCCTCCCCGCCGTGGGACACTGCGGCGCGAATCATTAATGCCGCTAAGTTGGTATTGTATTCACTTCCTTTTAGGTGGCGTTCAAACAGTTGCATCATCAAATCGGGATTGGCCCTCGACATATCGGCCAGTTCACGTTGGATGCGTGCGACTTCTTTTTTGTCGACATTTTGCCCTTGCCCAACAATAGGCGCTATCTCGTTAATAAATGTGTTGAAGTTTGCCTCAATGTTTCCACGCTCCTCGTCGGTGAGATGGCGTTGCCTGTATGTCTTTCGTTGCGCCAACAGTGCTGCATCTAATTCATTGGAAAGAGGAAATACCTTAAAATTTTGTAGGTAGGTATTGAGATCTGCAATATTCGTCACCGGCGTGAAGTTAGCCAATTGGCTCCGCGGTGATTGAACAATTTCAACTTTTCCAGATGCGTCGGTGACCACGTACTTGTTGTCTATGTGCATGCTTATTTCACCGATGGAAGATGTCACCACACCCGTGACCGGAGACCACGTCATGACCATAGCGCCCGAAATCGAGATGTGATTGGGGCTTTCAACAATTTGTAGGCGGTCCGTGGGCTGATGCGAAGCGGGCAGTTGAAGGTACTTCGTTTTTGATTTTTCGATTTTCCATACGGTGTTGTCTGCAGCGCGCGCTTGATATTGTGCTTGGTATTGCCCCGATACATCCCATTCTTTTTTAGACCAAGCCGGGGGCGGGCCCTGCACCATGGCCCCCTGAGGAAACTGAATGTACAATGCATCCACCAAAAACAGGAAACGCGAGATAACGTCGGCGCTCATTTCAGCGTGTGCATACAACGCCTCAATTTCCGACTGGGGATTCATTTTTAGTAAGAATGGTGCCCTGCCCAATTCCTTCGTTAAGCCATACTGGAATGCCTCATTCACCTTGGCCTGATCCGCGTAGCCAGGCACTTCAAGGGTCGAACCCTCATCATGCCATTGCATTTGCATCCAGCGGTTATTGCCAGCGTCACGGCCCAAATCGTCTAGGCTCAACTTACCTTTAAGGGTTTGCGTGGTGTGTTGGGTGGGCATGTTCACGCTGGGCCGCTCCCCATTGTGCGATGTCATTTGGGCCAGATAATCACCCATCCCCTGGGAATTAGCATCCAATTGGGTGGCCAGCTGAACGTCATAAGCCAACTGAGCGGGCTCTTCAAATTCTTGAATGGGATTGAGGTTCCACTCCTTCATGAGTGGCCCTTTCTCGTCTATGGCTTTTTGGGTGGCACTCGTCGATGGGGCGAGCAAGCCCGCCAATGAAGCGCCCGTTAATGCCCCCGTGTTCGCTTGCAGCATCTCCAACAGATCTGATCGCAACAAGCCCGCCTCAAAGCGCGCCTGCAAACTTTTAATTAAGGCCTCGCCCCCCCTATCAAAGCCCGTCAATGTCGCACGTGCTAAGTCCATTTTTCCTTGCAACAAATGAACACTGGCCAAAAGCGTACGAACGACATCGTTGCCAGAATCATTTTCGAGCAAACCACTCAAAAGGCTCTCAGCATCTGCGTAGCGCTCCTGTTGAAGCAAGTCAGTGAGGGTGGCCTTATCTTTGGCACTGACCGACCCTTTTAAGTTGGCCATGAGCCCTGCCAACGAAGGTTCTTGCTCAACTGCCACCGCATTACCGTTGCGTTCCGCAGACCCTTCTTGCGTGTTGAATGGGAAATCTGGACCGCAAGCTGTGGCCAAAACCAAGCCGGCCAAAGTGGCACCCAACATTAAAATGTTCGTCATTCTCAATCTCCGTTTTCTCTTCACCGATTGATTGCCTCTCAATTCGTTCCCTTTTCGTCGCCAAAACAGCAAGAACAGGAGTCCCCACAACACATCGGAACCACCACTCGTGTCACAATCACACCCGCCGGAGGGTGGGTTTTGGTCGTTGTTTGCACCTGGACCCTCAACGCTCATTGAACCTGCATCGCTGGATGGCAGACCACCTGCTTCCGTACCGCTTCCAGCATCGATCAGGTTGGATTCAACTGACTCACCTGCATCTGCCACTGCTTCCACCGGCGTGTCGCTGCCAGCATCCATCGCTGGATCTTCAGGCACAGACCCGGCGTCGGTTTCCGGGCCTACGGGTGGATTTTCAGTGCCAGTACCTGCATCAACAACAGGGTCGACGGGTGGATTCTCAGCGCCAGAACCTGCATCGACTGCCGGGTCATCTGGTGGCGTCTCAACGCCAGTGCCTGCATCGGCAACAGGGTCAACGGGTGGCTGGCTGCTACCAGCGTCAGCTCCAGCGGGGACCGTTGGTTCGTCACTGCCCGCATCAGATGTTTGCGTCACTGGGTCTTCCGTCGCTCCCGCATCTGGTGCATCTGTCTCGAGCGTACCAGCTCCGGCATCTAATGTCGGGTTCAAAGGGCCCTCCGTAGTGCCCGCATCGGAGACGTTACTGACAGGATCCGGTGTACCGCTGTCCAATGTTGTTGGCATGCCGGCATCACTCCAGTCGGCCTCGCCCACAAAGCCACTGGAAAAATGAGTCACTTCGGCCACCACAAAGCGACCGTCCTCGTTTTCTTCTACCGCACTGTCCAGTAAATCGTAACCTCCCGTTTCATTGGACCAATACATCCCCACGCCGCGCACATCGCCTGTGAAAGGCAACATCACTTTCACAGGTTCAACGAAAGACAATCCATCCGGACCGAAATGGTACAACGGCGAAAGCAAAGTATAATCCGCAACGCAACGCACCTGGGTTCTCTCCACGCTGATTTCCACAGAATCAGCCAACGCCCCGGACGGTACTTCTAAAGATGCGCTGTTGGTCAGTGTGATCACCCCTCCGGATACTTCCATATCCTGTATTTGCAATTCCCCTTCGGCATCATCCCAACAGTCAGGCGGACAGTCGTTCTCAGGGTTATCGTCACAAACGCCACAAGTATCGAGCGTGGCGGCGCCGCCCCATTCATCATTACAGTCTTGGACGCATGCCTCAGCCCCAGAGTTGCCGCCGGTACAGTTCCCGCAATTGTCCACCACAGCGCTTCCGGCCCAATCACCATGGCAGTCTTGGGTGCAATCATTACTCGGATCATTGTCGCAGGTGCCACAATTGTCTTCCAAGGCATCACCGCCCAAGTCTCCGTTACAATCCACATCGCAGTCATTGGTCGGATCGTCGTCACACGTTCCACAGTTGTCTTCATAGGACTGACCGCCGCATTCCTCGGCACAGTCTACAACCTCAATGCCGCCCCATTGGCCACTGCAGTCCTGAATACAAGCCACCAAACCCGTGGTGCCTCCCACGCAGGTGTTGCAATTATCCAGCTCTGCCGTGCCCCCCCATTCGTTGTTACAATCTTGCGCACACGCTTCTAAGCCGGTGGTGCCTCCCGTGCACACGTTGCAATCATCCAGCACCGCGGCGCCGCCCCATTCACCGTTGCAGTCTTGCTCGCAAGCAACCACACCGGTGGTACCACCGACACAGTTGTTACAGTTGTCTAGCGCTGCCGTGCCACCCCATTCGTTGTTACAATCTTGGGTACACGCTTCTTGGCCGGTGGTGCCCCCCGTACACACATTGCAACCATCTAGCACCGCGGTGCCGCCCCATTCACCGTTACAGTCTTCGGCGCAAGCGGTAAGGTTGGTGTTACCGCCCACACAGGCATCACAGTTATCAAGTGCGGCCGAACCACCCCAATCCCCATTGCAATCTTGTATACAATCATTGGCAGGGTCGTCATCACAGATATCACAATTGTCTAAAGTGGCTTCGCCGCCCCAGTTCCCATCACAGTCTTGTACACAGTCATTGGTGGGATCATTGTCACAGACATTGCAGTTGTCCAGTTGCGCATCGCCACCCGGGGCACCTGTACAATCGTTGTTGCAGGCGCTCTGACCTGTAGTGCCTCCCACACAGTCACCACAATTATCATAAAATGCACTGCCATTGTTCACGCCGTTGCAATCATCACAAAAGGTGTCAGGCCCGGCAGCGCTGTCACCGGCGGTGTTGGTGAAGCCTAAATCACAATCGATGCACTCATGACCCTCAACCCGTCTGTCCGCTTCACAGTACACTATTTCACACGCGTTTTGGTTCAGTTGGTAACCCAATGTACAACTGCTGCAAGCCGCCGTGTTATGGGAGTTACAATCGAGCCCAGTGGCCGCTGTGCCATTTTCACAGGTACAGACATTCACGATACAACTGCCGCTATCCAGGTGGTAACCATCCGCACAGGAGCTACAAAGCGTTCCTGCATGCACGGCACAATCAACACCCACAGCGCCTACGCCATTATCGCATTCACAAATATTTTCCACGCATGCATTTCCATTGAGATGGTAACCATCGCTACAAGTATCGCATCTTGAAGCGTCATGAGTCACGCAGTCAGCCCCCGTGGCTCCCACGCCGTTTTCACAAGTGCAAACATTCTCTGTACAGCTGCCGGCTTCAAGATGATGACCGGTGGTACAACTCGCGCACCAAGCCGATTGATGGTTCTCGCAAGCAACGCCCGTCGCTCCGACGCCATTGGCACAAACGCACACGTTTTCAGCACATTGTTCATTTTCGAGGTGAAAACCAGTCTCACAAGAAGCGCACGTCACCGTTCCATGGGCATTGCATGCATCTCCGGTGGCGCCAACCCCGTTGGCACAAGTACAAATGTTTTCAATACAGGCGCCATCATCCAAGTGATAGCCGGTATAACACTGACCACAGAGCGACTCACCGTGATTTGCGCAATCCAGTCCAGAAGTACCAGCCCCATGGGCACAATTGCACTGGTTTTCGTCACAAGTAATTCCATCGCCATGGTACCCCGAAGGACAATCACCGCATTCAGCTCCCGTACCCGGTGCAGGTACGTCCAAACAAGAAACGCTGTCATCAAAACAGGGGGCCGACGCACAGCCATCGATGTCTTCGCCGCAGGTTTCGCCTTCGTAACCTTGCGCACAAACACACAAAAAGCCATTCACCTGATCTTCGCAATAGCCTTCATTTTGACAAGGGTTGGGGCTGCAATCGTCAATATTCGTCTCGCAATCATCGCCCTCGTACCCTGCAAAGCATGAACACGTGTATGCGCCGGGCGCTCCCTCACTACAACTGCCCCCATTGAGACACGGATTGGGGTCGCATTCGTTTATGTCGTACTGGCATACGTCCCCATTGAAGCCTGGCAGACAGTCGCATGTGAACTCCCCGATGCCGTCAACACAAGTCCCGCCGTTGTTGCAGGGATTTCCTTCACAATCATCAGGGTTGATGTCGCAATGCTCGCCTTCCCAGCCCGGGTCGCAAATACAAACGTAGTCGTTTTTCAGATCTTTACAGGTACCTTTGTGGCAATTAACCCCTTCGCATTCATTTATTTCTAAACAGCCTCTGGGGTCGTCAGGGTTAACCGTAAACCCATCGGGGCATGAACATTCGTAGGAGCCAATGGTGTTATTGCAGTTCTCTTGGCATCCGCCGTTCAACTCTTCGCATTCGTTAATATCAGAGCAAGTGGTGCCGTTCGGTTCCAACTCGTAACCTGCCGCACACCCACATTCGAAACTGCCATATAAGTTGGTGCATGTGCCTTCGCAATTATGGGTACCACTGCCGCACTCATCGATATCCTCATCACAGGCAATGCCTGCGTAATTGGGAATCCCGCTCGGTGGTGGCGTACAGGAATCACAACCCATTTCCTCATTGATTGGGCAGTTTGGCATTCCCAGCGCAGGCACACCATTGGTACACTCACACCGGTTCTCGTGACATGAATCATTTTTCAAATAATATCCCTCGTCACACGCCACACAAAGCAGATCACCATTTTGCTCACACACCGGGTCGTCTGTGCCCGAGCCTAAATCGTCACACTGCAAATAATCTAAGAGATCTTGGAGCAGCAAACCCGCGGTCACCCTTTGCTTCAGTGTGGGCCCTAAATCGCTCACGCCCAGGTCGAGAAGCCAAATGTCCCCAGTGGGGATATCACCGTTGAGGTACAAAACCGCTGCAAACAGCATTTTCGCCACTTCGTTGTTCGCGTCGTCCGTCACCAATACTTTTAAGTAATCCGATGCTTTTTTGTAGTCGCCACCAACGTCTTCACCGTGTTGCAAGAAACCCGCCAACTCTTCCTTTTGGACTTCTGTCAGTGCGCCACGCAACCCTTCAGGCCACCAGGTTGGCTCGCAGGTTTGACCAGGAGAACCTCCACCCCCAGCGACCGTTGCCGCAGTGCCATTGGGGCAGATACAACTCATAGTGTCCACGCACTGATTGGCTTCGTTGATGTACCAATCCGTATCGCAAGAGGTACACAGATTGGCACCATTGGTGGTACAATCTGTTCCCGTAGCCGCGGTCCCATTTTGGCACGTACAAGAATTGCCGGCACAAGTGTTTCCGTTCAGATGGAAACCTGCTTCACAGTCCCCGCATTTTTGGTCACCATGATTCGGGCAATCCACCCCAGTCGCGCCAGTTCCATTGGCAGGACAGGTGCAGACTTTAAGCAGGCACGTATGTTCATCACTCTGAGATGGCGGATCGATGGGATCCTGTGGGCCTTGCGGTCCATCATTAGACCCGAGTTCGTCACCATCGCCAGCACCTGCATTATTGCCGCCGGCGCTGCCACTGCCAGGCCCCAAACCATTATTTCCTTCGCTACCTCCACCCGCATTAAGGTAATACCCATCAAAACATGAAGCACATTTCATTTCACCGTGGGTATCGCATTCGCTTCCAGAGGCTGGGGTACCATTGGCGCACAAGCACACGTTCGCCACGCAATAGTTATTGACCAACCGGTAGCCTACCTCGCATGAGGCGCAACTGGTGGCCCCATTAAACGGACATGCACTTCCTTGAGACTCTTGGCCATTGATACAGAAACACGCATTGGGCAGACAGCTTTGGCCGCTGGCATAATAGCCAGAGCTGCAACTGGTGCAAATGTTGGCCTCGTGCGTGGTACAATCATCACCTGTTGCAGCAATACCCCCGTTACAAGTACAAGTGTTGGCCTCGCAGGTGGGACCGTCTCCCCCGGTACAGCCAGAAGCCTGGGTGCCGTCTTCAGCGCACACACACAGATCAGCTGCAACCTGACACTGCGGATGGGTGAGGCAAGCGTTCGGGTCGCCCATGTGGTCTTGGCAATCATACGCCTCATTTTCTAAATGATAATTCCCGGCACAAGACTGGCAAATGGTTGCGGAATGGGTATGGCACGCAGTCCCGGTGGCTGCAGTGCCATTGGGGCAAGCACAAACGTTATCCACACAGGTGCTACCATCCAAGTGAAACCCATCATGGCAGGAGGCGCACGTGTTCACGCCCACATCTGGACAAGCTGCTCCAGTGGTTCCCGCACCATTGGTACAAGAACAGATGCGTGATTGCCAATAGAAGACCGCAGGAGATGGGTCCCAATTAGCGTCAGCGCTGCGACCATCCTTCGCTTTTACCTGGAAGGTATGCAATCCGTCGCCTAAATTATTGTAGGTAACGGTACCGCTGTCGCAATTTTCCCAAGCGCCCGCGTCCAGTTTGCATTGGTAGACCCCACTGCAGTGTACATTATCCGTACAAGAAAATGCGAAGGTCACCGAGGTGGCATCAATTTCATCTCCTTGGGGTCGAGCGGTAATCAAAGTATCGGGCGGCGTTGTGTCGGCCACACATTGGTGGTTCTCACAGGCTTGACTGGTGCCCGAACAATCGGAATCGACATAACATTCTGCCCCTTCGCTGTAACTGTTGACGCAGTTGCCTTCTTCAGAGCAAACCCACATGCTCCCCGTTTCACCACAATCGGAATCTTGGGTACAAGCCACGCATGAAGCACGACAGTCTTCGCCTTGACATGATTCAATGCTGCCATCAATCACATTATCAGTACCGCGTTCCACACATTTTTTACCGATGGCGCCGCAGTTCACATTCTCCCAAACGTAAGTACACGCATGGGCTGGACCAGAATCGTCCTGGACACAAGCCCCGCCCAAACCGCAAGTATTGGAACCCGGCATACAAGTGGTCCCTGCTGAGACGAAGGTACCATCAATCAGAACCCCCTGGCCATCGCATACAAAGGCCAACTGACACAAGCCCGGGGTACGTCCCATTCGTAATGTTAATGAGTCGTTGCAATACGACGGCGCTTCAACGCACGGGTTGCGCCCTTCGGAACCTTGATCGCAAGAACAGATTTGACAATAATTGCTCTGACCCGGCGCGCAAGGATTTTGGCACGCGTCCTCGTTAAAGGACTGCGGCTTACACTCGCCAGCCTCACAGACTTCGCCCGATCCACAGGGAATGATTTCCAGACTCTCCGTGTAATCGCAACCGATGTCTCCTCCAGAATCGAAGCATGCGCCAGTCCAAGCCACGTAATTGCTATCGCTATCGTCTTGCCCCCGGTACACCAATCGGTTCACCATGGCGCCAGCTTCATTGGGGACACAAATGGTTTCAGGCGGCCAATGCATGGGGTTCGCGGAGTCTGCACAAATCACGTCGGGATAGGTATCGAGGTTTTCGGAAGTGATGGCATTAATGACATCGTCACCATCCAGGTCACATGGAGAATGGTATACGGGGGTGTCCACCAGATCACTGTCCATATCAATGGGGTCATCACTCAAGGCAACGTTTTCGAGCAAGGAGCACATGGAGGGTGGCATTTGATATTTTTCAAACAAGGCGACCATGGGGTTATCCCGCGAATGATGGATGTCGAAGAGGGGCACCACCAAAGTGGCATTGTTCGCCAGGCTGGTGGCAGGCGAGGTCCATTTGCCGCCGCCCACAATCGGTATTTTGACACTTACAAAACCAGCGATATCAATGTTGGGGCCAGTGAGGTCCATGGTCCCCGTTAAATCCACATTGATTTTTTGCCGATCCCATCCACTGTCGAATTTCCCCTCTACCCCTGCGGTGGCCACATCCCCGCTGGCCGACACGCCAATGCTAATTTTGATGCCGTAAAAATTCAGATTGGTGAGCTCAATACTGCAATCTACATTCACCCCACTGCCCACATCGGCATTGGCCGCAATAAAGGCAGGGGACATGGCCCCTTTGATTTGGTAGTCAGAATCGAGGCCCACTTCTAAGTCAATGATGTAATCGACACCCAGCAAACTGTAGGTTCGGGTGAATTGCATGTCATCGCCCCATCCCCCGTCATAGCCATCGTAATCAGAAGAGCCCATGTCGCTTCCCGCCCAAGCATCGTCATTGTTTTCATGAGGTGCTGGCACCAAGGGGTTACACGCAAAAGATGCTGCCGATAGGAATTTATCAAAATGCGGCGCATTCAAATGGGGCAACCCCGCGCCATTGAGATTCAAATGGTTGATGTCCGGAATCGTCAATGCCCCCAACAAAGAGTTCATCACGCGTCGGTTGGAAATGTTGTTGATGCGCCAAGCATTTTTGAGGAACTGTAAAAATCGTTCAGCACCGTAGCTCGTGAGATGCCATTCACCTGCACCACCGAACTTGATGAGACACGCATTTCCAGAATTATCATCCAAGCATTGTCGGCATAAGTCCGATCCACAGGACAATGTGGGGCCATGGAACTCGAAAAAGATATCTGGCAATTCATTGAACAAATTCACGTTGAACGAAAAGCCATCGAGCCCAGGAATGGCCCAGTTGGGATCCGGCCAACCACTCAGAATACTTCCTTCACCACTGTGAAAGGTGTTCAAATAATTGAGCAGCGCACTCCAGCCACTAATGCTACCATTAAACCCCGGACACATGGGTTGGCCATTGGGGAATTCGGCAGAAGCGTTCCCCGTCCAGCTGCTCAATGTATCAAAGAGGGTGCCCACGAATTGAATGTCATCTTCGGTACCATAAAAACCGTCTGGTCCAGCCTGCCGGTATTTTTCAGTCCAAACGTCGTTCACGTTGTCATACAGCTGGCTGGCGAATGGGCTGTCGGCAATGGCCGCGCCACTCTCCGAAATCATATAACGCGCATTGGCAAAGGCCATGAGGAGGATTTGAAACTTATCCACCAATCCGGGGTAATCTTTGGCCACTGCTGGGAACGTGGTGAAATGGCTGTCCAGGTGATGCAAGATCACCCGAAACCCGCAGTCGTAACTCTGACCCGTAAAGTCCGCTTCGTCACCAAAACCGAAAGATGGCGGGGAAAAAGTAATGAAATAATCATAAAAGCCACTCAGCCCCGGAAAGGTTCGAAAAAATTCGGGGGTGGCCACATCGATCCGGAAATCAGGCAATCGAAATGGCAGACCAGAGCTACCAAAACTCATGGAGTTAAACTCAGGCGCCAGATGCAGCTGAGGCCAACCCAAGCTATTTATTGGCACACTGGTCAAGATCGCCGTGGCGTCTCCCAGGCTCAACCGCAACAAGTTGGCCAAATGTGGGGTTTTCAAAAGAATGCCCATTTTATCAAAGTCGGCATTGCCCAGCTGAATACGAGGCAGTTGATAATTCGTCCAACTGAATTCGCAGTTGTTGCCCGGCGCCCAGGCGCACATGTTTCCGCAAGGACTTTCCGGCGTACCGGAACATGAAAAATCAGTGTTGTCCAAAAGCCCGAAGGACGGAATGGTTATCCCCGGGAAGGCCACCCCACTGCCCACGCCCCACGTGCCAAGATCGATGCCATCCCAATCTCCAAAGTTGGGCAACCCACTGCCCAAGTCGATGCTGATGTGCGGCAAGGTGGTGTTAATTTTCATTAAGTTCGAAGGCACCTGCAGGCTGCTCAAATTCAAACCGGCCCGCAGCCCTCTAAAGGGATTTAGATCTGCGTCACCCACCCCGGTCATGCTGAAGGAAGGCAGCGCAAAACCACGCAAGCCATGATCGGGCCAATTCAAAAAGCTGTCACCGCTGCCGGAATCCAATTGAAAACGTGAGCACAAGCCAAAACGGGCGACAGGGTAAATGTCTGACTTCCACCTGAAAAACAGACCTGAGCTTTTTTCACCATTGCCCCCAAAATCTTCACCGCAATCCGCCAAAGAAGGCTCGGCCAATAAGAAAAGATGGGTGGTCGACGGTGGTTCGTTTTGTACGGTGACATCGGGTGCGTTCGCGCCATGAAAAACGCTATTGGCGTTGGTGCTACCGCCAATGACTTCTCCGAGCACGTAGACCCGCCCCAGTACACCGGCGTTGAAAAACTGGTCGTCCTTACTCAGTTTACCAGACAGCCACCAGGTGCCATCGAGTCCAGCAGAGTCATCCCCCAGAGCCTCAGTGCCTTGACGGGCACACTGCGCATACGAATCCCCACCTTGCCATTGCATTTCACAACCACAAGAACCCTGGGGCTCGGGCCCGCAGTCGGTGACCAAACCACCGATCCCCGAAGTAATGGGCTCGGGGGCATTCCCCCAAAAAGAAGGGTTGGTCAAACAGTTGAGTTCATTGGCCGAACCGTTGCTCACGTCAGCTAAAATCGCACCAGCACAAGTGGTGGACTCGCTTTCGAACAAACATCTTTCGTCGCAAAAGGCAAAAGCATTACAAACATTTAAGCACGATTGACACGAGCCGAATTCACCACAAGTCGTGAGGCTTTCACCACCGTTGTCACAAGACCAACCACAATCTGCATCTGTGCCACAAACATCATTGCAATCCGGCGCATACCCTGCAGCCTGACAGGTGCTGTTAAAATAGTTGTTATCCTCTTCTTTTAAACAAGCTGTGGCGCAGCTGTCTGCATCTCCCACCATTTCGTCACACAGACTCGAACACAGAGTGCTTTCACATTCTTGGCACAACACTTCATTATTGGTTTCACTGTATTCACCGCAACTGTTCAGCCAATCGGGGTCTTGAGTAGCGTTGTCAAGGTCGCCGTCCACGTCACCCACATAGCCTTCACCGTTATACCAACAAGCGCGATCGCAGGCCGCATCGGCATGACAAACATCGGTATCTGGACAACTGGCGCACATGGCATAAGCCCCACATGAGCTGGGCTTGTTCCCGTCTGCACACAATGTCTCGCAGGCCGTAGGAGCACTGGGCACATCTTTGAGGAGAAAAACCGGTTCTCCCAAATTGTGAGGGTGGGTGGTGCCCGATGTCAAAATCAGGGTACCCGGAACCCCGCGGTTCCCGATTTGAAATGATTTAGACTCTGCATTGCAGTTGTTCCCACAGTTGGGGTTCAACCAAACGGTGCCCTGTTGTGGGAATGCCCGCGTATCGGCCAGCCAAAGTTCGGTCACCCCACTTAGAGCAGCATGGTGGACGGTAGATTCCACCCGCAACGGGTAAATCGTATCCACGCTCGAATTGCTCACCCCAGTATGATGGGAGGGCAAATAAATTATGCCTTCGTCTTCCCCACCTGCTTTATTGTCATGGCTGATGTAATTGACGATTTGATCACCCACGCGCAAGGCGCCGGTATACGGAAGACCGGTGGCATCTTCAACGGCGAGCTGGGTATAAGTCAGCCCGTTGTGTGTGGATGACGCAACACTTTCGAGCCCCACTTCACGTTCACAAATGGTGGCACATTGCTGACACTTGCCAAAGTCATGACAGGTGGTCATGAAATAATCGGTGTCGTATTGCTCGCTCCCGCTGTTGGCGGGCAAGTTGGCATTGTTCCAATCGGTGTCTGTATTCCCTTCGGTTTCATTGCCCCCCATCATCATGCAAGGGCTGTTACAGGCGGTATCCCACTCGCATAAATTGCCACAAGTGCCGCAAGCGAAACCGGTTTCATCGCCCACGAATTCGCTGCAATAATGCGCCGAAGAGCCATCATACCAACAACTTTCACCGCCCGATGCACACCCACTGCCCAGGTTGCATTTCACGCGGCAATCGTCACCGCAAAAATTACCTGTGGTCCCACAGTTTGTGTAGGCACCGTCCAGCCAACATCCTTGGGTGCAGGCCTTGGAGGCGTCGCAATAACCGTTGTCACAACTTTGAATACACGCCTCAGCTGCAGCGCCACATGACGTGTAATTGCCATCCGCCCAACAAGGGGTCCCGCACGCCGTGCTGTCGGTGCACAACAAGTCACAAGACTGATTACACGTTTCACCGGCCTGTCCGCAGGATTGGTACGCTCCATCCTTCCAACAGTTGAGCCCCACAGGTGGACAAGGGCTGCTGGCATCGCAAGTTAAAGAACAGGCTTGATTGTTGGGGTTACCGGAACTGGCACAGGTGGCGTCGGCACTGCCTTGACCACTGTTGAGGTAGCAGGCTTTATTGGGCGCGGAGGTATACGTGCAATGATCGGTATTGCTGCACTCATTGCTGCACACCTGGTTGGAACCCTCTAAACAGTGGGTCCAGCCACTCACTTCGCCCGTTCCAATGCAGTCGGTGTTGCACGTGGTGTTCGACCCACAAATGTTACTGCACATTTCATTACAAACCCCAAAATCACCACAATTGTCTGCCCACACATCCGTGCAGGGAAGGCCGCAAGATTTGCTCCAAGAACAGGTGATATCACAAGCCGGATCATTATTGCCCCCACCGCCATTGCCATCGCTGCTCCCCCCGTTGCCATCGTCACACACACCAAATTCGCCACATGAACTCATGCCATCGGCTTCCACGCAAACTTGTTCACAATTAGAGTCCGATGTGCACATCTCGCAAGCTTCTATTGCAAGCGCAGCGTGTGACCACCACAAGGGGCAACCAGCAAACAATAAAAGTATTGCATTGAAAAAAGGATGTCTCATGGCGCTCGCCTGTTCTGCACATGAGTGCTTTTGAAAGTTTTTTTTGGGGGGATGGGATGCGCGAAATTTCGAACGATGAAAAGCATGCACAAACGGTCCTCCCAGTGGCCAAACCTCAAATATTTCGGGTTCTTGGCCACTGAAAAGTGTAGCTCGATATGAAACATCCATCAAATCGAGCCCGCTAAAAAAGCAGGGCTCCGCGGCCAGAACTGAAACAAGGTGGTGGGTCGGGGCACCAAGTCTACAAGCGACTGTTTTTGTTAAATTAATTTAGGGTCTGCGCCGCTGCTGTGCCTATGACTTTTGACGGCCTGCCCGGCCCAACCCGGCGGCAGTTCGCTTCGCTAACAAGGCTTTGAGATCCTCGGCGGGGATCGGTTGAATTCGACCGTAGGAAGAAGCCGCACCCAAAATGCGCGCGTAGTGTTCAATGAGTTCTAATCGCAAAAAAGCTTGCTCTAAATCCACACCCACAACCAACACACCATTGCCCGCCAACAAGACACCATCCGCATCACCTTCGTTTAAGGCGTGGGCCAAAGCGGCTTCTTGTGCAGCAGATTTGGGCAAAGCGTAATCCAACGTGGGAATGTTGGCCCCCAGACTGACCACCATTTCTGGCAAAGCAGGGGTCCCTAATGAGCCGCCCGTCACGCCCAAAGCAGTGGCATGTACCGGATGGGCATGAATCACCGCGTTCGCATCGGGTCGGGCCTTGTAACATACCGCATGCAAATGCCACTCAGAGAAAAGGCGTCGACGACCCGACAAGCGTTTGCCCGCAATGTCCACCACGATGTTGTCGTGCGGCTCGATGAGTCGTTTGCTTTCAGCAGTGGGCGTGGCCATAAAACGTTTGTTGTCCGCCAAACGCGCAGACACATTGCCGTCGTGGTTGGCCACCCAGCCTTTTTCGTAAATCAGCTTCGAATAATCACTGACCGATTTTTGTAAAACGCTCTGTCCTCGTGATGTCATTTACATTCCCGATAACTTCTTTGATTCTGGTTTGTATTTCATAGCCAACTTTTTGGCTTCAGGCAAAAAGGCGCGTAAATTTTTAATGCGTGAATCGTTGGAGGGGTGGGTGCTGAAAAACTCAGGCGGCTCACTGTCTTTGCTGGCTTTCATGCGTTCCCAAAGTTTGATGGACTCTTCAGGATCGTACCCCGCCATGATCATGAACACCAAGCCTAACTTATCTGCTTCCTCTTCGTGCAACCGACTGAACTTCAGCATGCCTAAGCCTGACCCTACACCGTAGGCCACATTCCAGATTTCTTTTTGTTGTTCGGGTTCGCCCGAAGTGCCAATGGCCACCGCAACCCCGCCAAGCTGCGCCGCCAATCCACTGGTCATGCGTTCTTGGCCGTGTTTCGCAAAAGCATGGGCCACCTCGTGACCCATGATGGCCGCAATGCCATCTGTGTTTTTGGCAATGGGCAAAATCCCCGAATAGAAAACCACCTTGCCACCGGGCATACACCAAGCGTTGACGGTTTCATCCTCAATGAGGTTAAACTCCCATTCGTAACTGTCGGCTTCATCGGCCATTTCATTTTGTCGCATGAAAGTATCGACGGCCTGAGAAATTTTATTGCCAATCTCTTTAATGTTCTTGGTTTGTTCGGCGTCTTTTGATTTTGGGTGCTCTTTTAAAAAGTCGTCGTACTGCTGAAAGCTCATGGGAAGAATTTGCGAGTCAGGAATTACATTCACCCGGTTGCGCCCCGTGATGGGGACCGTGCTGCAGGACGCAACCCCCATGCAAATCGCACAACCCAAAAGTACTGGTCTGTACAACCTATACTCCTTGCTCAATGGCGTCGACGATTCCCACCACCACCGAACGAATGGGCAATGCCTCTTTAACGGCTTTCTCAACGGGTAAACCTTGTTCGCGACCAAAGATTTGACGAATGCCACTGCCTTCGCGAAGTAACAGCACGCGATCGCCTTTACCCGCCTGAGCCTTATCCACCGCAATAATTCGATCGCCTTGAGGCTGATAATCTTTATCGAGGGGTTGAACCCACAACAAACGTTGGCCTTCGTATTTTTCGTGTTTGGCGGTCATCACCACCGTGCCCACCACATCGGCAATGTACATCTTAAGCCTCCGAGGTATCCAATTCGTCAATGATGCCAATGATGGCGCAATCGACCGGAACAAAAGTAGGGTTACAGGCCAAAGCGGCTTCACGGGACCCCACACAGGTGACCACATCCCCTTCACCGGCACGAACCGTATCCACAGCTACCTGCCGCACACCTTTAGGTTGTTGATCATCGCCCAAGGGTTGAATCAGCATGAGTTTAAATCCCTCAGTACCTTCGTATTTTCTGTTGGCCACCACATTGCCAACCACGCGCGCTAAAAACATGGGTCACTCCTCAGCCTGGAGCATGCCCTTTTTTGTGCTTTTCAGGCAAGCTCTCCTTTCTTTTCTATGCCTCTGCTGAAACCCAAAAAAACGGCCCAAAAACACAATAATTCCAGCATTCAAGGCGCAACTGCCGCCTCCCCTTCCCATTAACCCTGCCAGGTCGCCCCCTTTAAAAACTGACTTTCTTGTATTTTTTGTACTTTTAACAAGTAAAACGTCACAAATTAGACGCCAAACCAGCTCGTACTTTTGATCTGCGCCTTGGCGGTGGCCCGAAAATGGATCAAACCATCAACACCGTTCAGCCGAAGCACCCGACAAAATAAGCCAGATTGTAATTTTTCTTACTAAAATCTTGGCTGTGTAAAAATTTTGAGCAATGGCCACGAGAATACAAAAGACAACAGAAGAAATGCGTGTAGCGATTTAGGCCTGACTTCCGCTCGCAGCATCTTTGCTGACATTTGCATCTTCTTTGTCAGGCTCCGGGAGCGGAAAGAAGGTCCGCCAGAAGATGAGAATGGCCCCCACCACAATGCATGAATCAGCCACGTTAAAGGTGGGGTAATGGGGCCAACTGGGGTCATAAAAGCCGGCGTAAACGTCAATAAAGTCGATCACATAGGCCAAACGCACCCGATCGATGAGATTGCCTACCGCCCCGCCCGCAATAAGCGACAAAGCAGTCATGAAAAGGCCATCAGGCATGGGGTACCGAAAATACCAAAACAGCAAGACGATGAAACAAATCAAACTCACAATGACCAAGAAGGGCCGGCGAAACCATTCAGGAAAAGACTGGGTCAGGCTAAAGGCCGCCGCCGGGTTTTCACGATAAATGAAGTTGAAAAACTTGGGAACGATCACGATGGTGTCGGAATGCCGAAACACTGTTTTCTCAGTGGTGACGGGTTCACCGTCAACTACCTCAGTGACCGGAATCGTTCGCGGTGTGGCCAAGCGCTCTTGTGCCCAGATTTTACTGGCTTGATCCGCCACCACCGAAATCAACATAATGCCCGCAAGCCAGATGAGCTTTTGCTTCCAAACGAACACTGAAAAAGCGGAGGGGACGTAATCTTTAAAATCTTTTGTCATTTAGGACCCCGCACTCGGACGTGATTTACTGCCTTTACGCTCTTTCGACTTCATGCGTCTTCGTTGGGCACGGTTCATTTTGGCGGGTGGTGCGGAAGCCCCCGGCATTTGCCCGTTGTTTCGCACCCCTGTTGGCATGCTGCCTGCCCTTTGTGGCATTCCGCCCGCTGGCTTTCCTTTTTGTGCACCACCCGCTGACGGATGCGATGCCACCATGTTGTCGGCTTGTTTTTGTGCACGGGCCATTTGTTCACGACGCAACGAGGCAATTTGGTCTTCGCCATCTGCGTTTTTCACCGTGGCTTTAAAGACCTTTTCGAGGACTTCATCACGAATCAATGCCATGAGCATTTCAAACATTTGGAAGCCTTCTTTTTTGTATTCTTGCTTGGGATCTTTTTGTCCGTACCCGCGCAGGTGAATGCCTTCACGCAAGTGGTCCATGGCCGACAAATGCTCTTTCCAGCGCTTGTCGATGGTCTGTAAATACAAATACGTTTGCATCTCATTATAGACTTCGGTGCCCATGGCTTCTTCGCGCGCCTGGTAATACCGATGGATGTCACCGAACACCTGGTCTTCGAGATCTTGGCGAGCGCCTTTGAAACCCACCAAATCCACATGGACACCTAAGAGTTCAAAAAGAGTTTGAGAGAGCTCTTCGATTTTCCAATCAGCAGCCGGTACTTTTTCGGGTGCAATGCTGGCCACTTGGTGAAGCACAAATTCCTCGACCAGATCTAAAATGAGTTCTTCGGTTTTCTCACCGCCCAACACCTCGCGACGCAAACCATAAATAGACTTACGTTGCATGTTCATCACGTCATCATACTCAATCACGTTTTTACGGGAATCGAAGTGAATGCCCTCCACCCGTTTTTGGGCATTGGCAATGCTCTTATTCACCCATTTATGTTCGATGGGGATGCCGTCTTCCATGCCCAGGCGCTCCATCACGCCAATCATTTTTTCGGAGCCGAAAATCCGCATGAGGTCATCTTGCAAGGAAAGGTAAAAAGACGAAGAGCCAGGATCGCCCTGACGGCCCGCCCGACCACGTAGCTGGTTATCGATGCGACGGCTTTCGTGACGCTCTGTGCCCACGATGTGCAGGCCACCGGCGTCGAGTACTTTTTGTTTTTCCTCGCTACAGCTTTTTTCGAACTGGGGCAGCACCTCGTCATAATACGCCAAGGCTTGGTCATAATAAGCTTTGCGATCTTCAAAAATCGCGCGCTGCACATCCTCCATACTGCCCGGCCCATCGGGCATCACAAAGTCGTCCCCTTTTTTGGCAGCTTCTTCTTGCAAGCGTTCTTGCTCAGCCTGCCATACTTGCTCGTGGGCAATCATGAACTTGAGATCTTTGGCATCGTTTTGCGCCATGCGCTCCGTGTTGATGAGTTCGCGGTCACCGGTCAGCCAACCAAATTCTGCCACCTGCTCATCGAGATGGCCCATGCGGCGCGCCACTTCTTGCCGCGACAAATGCTCGGGATTGCCACCCAACAAAATATCGGTACCACGACCTGCCATGTTGGTGGCGATGGTCACTGAGCCCAGCTTACCCGCCTGCGCCACAATACTGGCCTCATCACGGTGCCGCTTGGCGTTGAGGATATGATGGGCAATGCCCTTACGTTTGAGCCCCGTGGACAACACTTCGGATTTCTCCACCGAAACGGTACCCACCAAAACGGGCTGGCCTTTGTTGTGGGTGGTTTCAATATCATCCACGATGGCCATGTATTTTTCTTTATCTGTTTTATAGATCAAATCGTTATCATCTCGACGAATGACCGGCTTGTTGGTGGGAATCACCACCACATCGAGATTGTAGATTTTGGCAAATTCTTCGGCCTCGGTGTCCGCCGTCCCCGTCATGCCTGACAGCTTGGTGTAACCTCTGAAGTAGTTTTGAAAGGTGACCGTGGCAAGGGTTTGGTTTTCTTTTTGAACCCGTACATTTTCTTTGGCCTCGATGGCCTGGTGCAAACCGTCGGACCAACGACGACCGTGCATCAAACGCCCGGTGTGCTCATCAACGATAACCACTTCGCCGCCTTCTACCACATAATCGCGATCGCGCTTGAACATGGTTTGACCACGCAATGCTTGATTGATGTGGTGAAGGATTTCGATGTTCACCGGATCGTACAAATTATCGATCTCAAACAATGACTCACTGCGCTCCACCCCTTCTTCGGTGAGCAGCACGGTGCGGCCTTTTTCATCCACCACGTAGTGTTCATCTTTTCGCAGTTGTGGAATCAGTTTGGCGGTGCGGTGGTAGCCCTCAGACCGGTCGTCGGTGGGGCCAGAAATAATCAATGGCGTTCGGGCTTCATCGATCAAAATGGAGTCCACCTCATCCACGATACAGAACGCTTGCCCTCGCTGTGCGTAGTCGGTGAGCGCGAATTTCATGTTGTCTCGCAAATAATCAAAGCCGAACTCATTGTTTTGTCCGTAGGTGATATCGGCTTGGTAAGCGGCTTTTTTGTGCTCGCTTTCTTGATTGGGAATAACCACGCCCGTGGACAAACCTAAGAAACGATACAAACGGCCCATCCACTCGGCATCACGGGTGGCCAAGTAATCGTTCACCGTCACCACGTGAACGCCTTCGCCAGTTAATGCATTGAGTACCGCAGGCAAAGTGGCCACCAAGGTTTTACCTTCACCGGTTTTCATCTCAGCGATTTGCCCGTTGTTCAGCACCATGCCACCGATGAGCTGGCAGTCGTAATGGCGCATGCCCAAAACGCGCTTGCCGGATTCGCGCACAATGGCGAACGTCTCTACCAACACCTTGTCGAGCACTTTGTTGATGTCCGCTTTTTCCAAATCCGCTTTGATTTTGCGTGCATCGGTGAGTTCACTTTTCACCTGATCGCGCAACTCTGCGATGCGCTGGGCCAAACGTTCGTCAGACCAATCTGCCAGTAGGGGCTCCATCGCCCCGATGGCCTGCACTTTGGGCTGCATGCCCTTGATGGTTCGTTCGTTTTTGGTGCCGATAATTTTTGCAATGATTCCCATTGAGCCGCCTTACTGCCTCTAAGGGCTTTAAAACCCCTAAAGTCCTAAAAATCAGGGCGAAAAGGTAACCACGCCACCCCCCGGGGTCAACGGGGCATTCGCAAATGACAAAAAGCTGACAGGAAAATGACAGGCGCCCCGAAAACAGCCCTGTCCGCAATAAAACCTATTTATTTACAAACACTTAAGGGCTTTGCACGGGTTATGCATCGTTATGGGTGAACGTCAGGAGGATGTCATGAACACTGCAACACCCATCAAAGATGCCAAAATCGTCAAAATGGACCTCAACAATCCCACCAAAACGCTCAATGCGGCGCGGGAAGCCATTTTGGAGTTGCGGAAGGAAAATGAGAGTCTCCAACGCGAAATTGCTGATTTACGCCAATTTCGTGAAATGGCCTACCAAGACAGCTTGTCGGGCCTGATGAACCGTCGCGCGTTCGATAAAGACATCGCCCGTGAAATGGCCCGTGCCAACCGACAAATCAACAATGCATTTTCGGTGATGCTCATTGATTTGAACGATTTCAAAGCCATCAATGATGAGCGCGGACACCAAGTGGGCGATGATGTGATCAAGTGGGTGGCCACCTTTTTGAAAACCCAAGTGCGTTTGCAAGATGTGGTGTACCGATTGGGCGGCGATGAATTCGCTATTTTGATGCCAGACACGCTGGACAAAGGCGCTCGCGCAGTCATGACCCGCATCATGGAAGTCTTGCATCTGTGTAACATGGCACGTCCATTTCCCGTTCGCATGAGCCTGGGCGCATCCACCTACAAAGTCGATGGGAATACCCCCGACAAGTTGTTAGATGTGGCCGATAAACGCATGTACCAAAGCAAAAAATTGCAAAAGGCTGCACTGCGTCGCCAACCCACCCCACCCATGCGTCGGTTGGTTTCGTAAAATACCAACGGTCATCGGCATCTTTTTGAGCGTACCTACCTATTAATGAAGGCGCGCATCCTTTGAGACCGGGTCGATGGTCAGCCCCTCGCTCCAATGAGACGTGGGTCGCTTAATGCCGTAGCCTTGCAGTAAATCGGCCCCCAACGCCAAACACATTTCTATTTCCGATGGGGTTTCCACTCCTTCCGCCACCACCGCAATCTTGTGCGCATGGGCAAACTCGGTGAGGTATTTCATGAATTGCTGCTTGCGTACGTCTTGATTTATCCCGTCAATGAAGAAACGATCGATTTTAAGGATTTCAGGCTTGGTAAAAAACAGGGTGCGCAAACCAGCAAAACCCACCCCATAATCGTCAAGGGCCAAAAAGTAACCTTGCGACCGGTAGGATTTGAGAATCAACTCGATTTGTTTTTGGGGCAATATCTCGTGCTGCTCGGACAACTCTAAATAAACCCGACCCGTTTCCAGCTGGCAATGCTGCAACAAGGCAGCCGTTTGACCTGGCTCGTAGGAGTCACCATTCACACACCGCGCATCTAGATTGTAAAACAAGCGCGTGTTGCTGCGCCCAAAAATAGAGCGCCATTGTAAAATGGCCAAAAACCGCAAGGACACGTCTAAGGCATGCAAAACGCCCTCAGAAAATGCCGTATCAAAAAAGCTTTTGATGCTTTTGAAGCCGGCCTTTTCATACCCTCGTAACAGGGCCTCGGTTCCAAAAATGGTCTTACAGTCTCTGGACACCACCGGTTGAAAAGCAAATTCAATGACCTTGAGGTGGTCGTTCCAATGATCAGGCAAAGGCAACAACAAGGGCGCATGCGCACGGCTGCTGTGACTTTGCTGCTGGTAAAATGTAGATAATAATTCATGCATGACTTGGGCCTAACAAATCGGATCTCAAGATTTGTCATTGAAGTGTCATGCATGCACCGATTTTATTTAGAGCCTTTTAAACGCCATTTAAAACCACTTTAAGTCGGTTTTCCTGAACGCTTCACCGTGCTGGTCAATGGATCTGTGTTTTCCGATGCTTGCTCTTTCACCAAATCTGCCTTGGTAGTCACCTTCACCTTGCCAAGACAACGCTCGTGTCTGCTCGATGAGTGTCGCTGCCGCCCCACAGCAAAAACATAAATCACAAGCGCTCGCCGCCAACCTGTTTGGCGCTCTGTGGCAACCGCAACCAGTGGCCTCACTGAAATCCTCGGGCACGTCTTGTACCAAGAGGTTTTCTTGCGGGAGATCATTCTGGGTGGCGTCCCCATTGAACTCGCTGGGCTCATAGGCTTCACCCGCTACCGTTGCGAAACCACCGTCAGAGAATGAGGGGTGCGTTTCATTCATATCGACGGCGCTTGTAGTTCAAGCACAAAAAGCAAAGCAGCGCTGCGAGAGCTCTGCCAGAATCCGGTTGGTGATTGTGTTGACATTGGCACCCGGTATCGTCCGAGCTGCCCAATGCGCTCTCTGTATCGGCCTGCGATGCAATATCGTCTGTTGTGATGTTACCGCTGTTTGTAACGCTCGCTTCATCAGGACCCGCATCATCATTGATATCATCCGAGATTTCTGCAGGCCCCCCGTCGAACGTTGCGTCTGTATTGCCCTCAGCGTTACCATCCGAACTCCCATCTGAGCTACCATCTGAACTGCCGTCTGAACTCCCATCTGAGCTACCATCTGAACTGCCGTCTGAACTGCCGTCTGAACTGCCCTCTGAACTGCCGTCTGAACTGCCGTCTGAGCTGCCGTCTGAACTGCCGTCTGAGCTGCCGTCTGAACTTACGTCTGAACTGCCGTCTGAACTGCCGTCTGAACTGCCGTCTGAACTGCCGTCTGAACTGCCCTC
>MDTD01175513.1_pt1 | contig 35986 bp, 34 predicted proteins | sample 811221 | NCBI WGS metagenome assembly MDTD01 (sample SAMN05326646, study PRJNA326480) | marine metagenome | isolation source: seawater | place: Pacific Ocean: South West | collected 2011
AATCCAGAACATTCTGGAGGATTCTTGACAGAGTTGCAAGCTGTTGAGCACGCACCAGCAGAACATATTGTCCCAATTCTTGTGGAACCTCAAGATTTGGTAGTATTGCACAACCACTTGCTGCATGCTTCCGATAAGAACCGAACCTCTGCACCCCGTAGGGCCCTCAGTGTCTGCTACATGAATGGGCATACAAAAAACATTGCTGAGCCAGAAATCAGCTACCCACAGTTGTTCACCACTTGAAGAATTCATACCACATATCAGTCCTGATCCCCAAAATTCTCCTCATGACAAAAGAAGCTAATGAATCCACTCAAGTTTGGGATAGTCGGTCTCGGCAATATGGGAACCCAACACTACCATTCCATCACTCAGCAATTTGTTCAAAGAGCTGAAGTCACTGCGGTTTGCGATTTGGATTCGGGTCGACTTAGTAAAGTTTCGCCAGAGATTCCTTGCTTCTCTGACAGCCTGGAGATGATCGAATCAGAATTGATTGAGGCACTGATCATTGCCACCCCTCATTATGACCATTCCACTATTGGTGAAGCAGCAATGAAAAGTGGCCTACACCTGTTGGTAGAAAAGCCGATTGCCGTGCACAAAAACGCCTGCCAGCAGTTGATCAACTCCTATGAAAAGCGTCCCCGGCAAGAACAGGTTTTTTGTGCCATGTTCAACCAACGGACCGACCCTCGTTATCAGCGTATCCGTGAAATGATCGGTAATGGAGTACTGGGGGAATTGCGGCGGATGAACTGGATCATTACCGACTGGTTCCGGCCAGATATCTACTATCGTAGTGGTGGCTGGCGAGCGACTTGGCGAGGAGAAGGTGGAGGAGTTTTGTTGAACCAATGCCCACACCAACTGGACCTGCTCTGGTGGCTTTTTGGGAAACCATCCCAAGTTTGGGCTCAGTGTCGATTTGGTAAATGGCATGATATTGAAGTCGAAGATGACGTGACAGCTCTGCTGACCTATGAAAATGGAGCCACTTGTAGCTTCATCACGACCACTGGCGAAACCCCCGGAACCAACCGCTTGGAAATTGTTGCAGAGAACGGAACCGTCATTGCGGATGAGAGTGGATTGCGCCTATTCAAAAACAGTATCTCCATCTCAGAATTTTGCCGCAGTACAGATCAGCCTTTTGGCAAGCCTACAGTCGAAGAAGTGAAGATCCCGATTGATGGGAAAGGTAGTCAACATCGCGGGATTTTGCAAAATTTTGTGGATAATGTATTGGACCAAACTCCACTCCTAGCTCCTGCAACTGAGGGCATTCACAGCGTAGAGTTAGCCAATGCGATGCTCCTCTCTACATTCGAAAATCAAAGCGTCCGGATGCCTCTGGATGGTGATCGGTACTGGCGTCATTTGGAACAGAGAATTGCTAACAGCAGTTATAAGAAAAAAACTGTCACTGTTGCTGTTAATGCTGCTGATATGAATAAATCTTATTGAGAGGTTGATCTTATGATTCAGTTTGCCTGCGTGGGTTTGGACCATCGCCACGTTTATGGAATGACCGAGGGTTTGCTGGCCGTTGGTGCCAAGTGCGCTGGTTACTACACTCGAGATGAAGCAGAGCCTCTGGAAGGCTTCACTCGACGTTTTCCTGAAGTGCCTCGTTTTGCTTCTCCTGAGCTTCTCTACCAACATGAGGATATCCAGTTGATCGTTTGTGCAGGCATTCCTGCAGAGCGCGCGGAAATCTGCATTCAGGCTATGCGACACGGCAAGGATGTGATGGTCGATAAACCAGGTGTAATTACTCAGGAGCAACTACGGGCTGTAATGCAAGTTCGTGAGGAGACTGGAGCACGCTACAGCATAGATTTTTCCGAACACTTTGAAGTCCCTGCAACACTGAAGGCGAAGGAGTTGATTGAGCAGGGTACGATTGGAAAGGTGGTTCAAACGGTAGGACTGGGACCCCATCGTCATAACGCTCATCTGCGCAGACCTTGGTTCTATGAAAAGACTCAGTATGGAGGCATTCTGATCGACATTGCTTCCCACCAAATTGATCAGTTTCTCTGGTTGACGGGATCCAAGAACGCAGAAATAGTAGCAAGTTCTGTTGGAAACTACGCCAATCCGACCTTGCCTGAGTTTGAAGACTATGGAGAGATTGTTCTACGCAGCCCGACTGCCAATGGCGTTATCAGAGTAGACTGGTATACACCAGATGCGCTGCCCACCTGGGGAGACGGTCGTCTCTTTATCCAAGGAACGGAGGGCTTCCTGGAGCTGCGGAAGTATATTGACATTCTTGGTCATGAGGGCCAAGACCACCTGATGCTGGTCAATCACGACCGCTATGAACGAATCGACTGCAGTGATGTTCCGATCACTTACTTTGAAAAATTCCTAAATGATATTAAGGATCGTACAGAATTCACGATGACCCATGAGCACTGCTTCACAGTCTGCCGTCTGGCGCTGGAAGCCCAGGAAAAGGCTGTTCAATTAGGGTAGAGAGATTGGTGATTAAGACTCCCTGAAAGTCAACTTTAGTGAATTTTAAGAATTACTTACCGGAGAGTAAGGCAACGAGACCTAATAAAGCGTTTTTGTTTGACAATCTTTCTCATCTTTATTCAAATCGGCAATGTTTCCTGATTTAAAATGAATGTAAATCAAGCCTTCAGTAATTGTGAATAAAAATCTCATTTTTTTGATACAGAAGATAGTTATTACTACAAAAAATTTGATTTAAAGACATATTTTTGAAAAAAGTTGGTGAGTCAAATTAATGCTTTCCAACAAATATTTCGCAAAATGATCACCATGTTTGCAGCTTTGCCAAGTGTTGATCATTAGCGATCTCATCAGGTGGCTGGATAACCTATCAAAGGTTAGGCGACCTGTTATCTCCAACTCTAAGGTAGGAACTGAGAATGCTAAAAAAACTCAGAAGAATCTTGACCGCCGGTTCAGTCGCAATGGCGGTTTGGGCAACTCCACTGTTTGCTGAGACCCAACTGAGAATGACTTGGTACAACGACGGCATAGAAGGCGAAGTCATGCGATCATTATTGGATCGCTTTGAAGCTCAGAACTCAGATATTAAAGTCACCTTGGACGTAGTGCCATATAAGTCGATTATGGAGAGTCTGCCAGTACAACTTGCTGCCGGAGATGGACCAGATATTGCCCGTGTCACCGATCTTGGTGGTCTCTCAAAATACTACATGGATCTCCGCCCACATTTGAGCGATGCGGGTTACTGGGAGAAAAGCTTTGGTCCCTTCCTCAAGTGGTTGCGTCAACCGGGGGATACCTCGGCCATCTCTGGATTCATGACTCAGTTGACGGTCACAGGTCCCTATGTCAACAAGACGTTGTTTGAGCAAGCAGAAGTGCCAATGCCTGGCAAAGGAGCCACTTGGGACGATTGGGCCAAGGCTTCCAAGCAAGTAGCTGATAAGTTGGAAATTCCTATTCCAATGGCCTGGGATCGCTCTGGTCACCGTGTCTCCGGACCAGCAATCGCGATGGGTGCCAAGATGTTTGATGGTAGTGGCGAACCTGCTCTGATTGATGAAGGTTTGAAGCGCATGACCCAACGCCTCTATGACTGGCACCAGCAGGGAATCATGGCTAAGGAACTCTGGGGCTCTGTCTCTGGTTCAACCTATCTGGGTGCGAATGAGGATTTCACAAACGCTCAGGTTGTGATGTATATGAGTGGATCCTGGCAAATTCCTCAGTTTGCCAAAAACATTGGTGATGCCTTTGATTGGTGGGCGGTCCCTGCTCCCTGTGGTCCAGCAGCCTGTACTGGGATGCCCGGTGGAGCAGCCTTGGTAGCTATGAAAGATACCAAGCATCCCGAAGAAGTGGCTAAGCTAATGGATTGGTTAGCTCAGGAAGAAAATTTAGCAGAATTTTATGGTCGAACTCTGTTTATTCCAGGACATCTAGGGTTGGCAGAGAAGGGTGTTGATTTTGATACAGAAGATCCTCGCGCGAAACACGCTCTGGAGACCTTTGCTGGAGCGGTCCCCGGTATTTCTCCAACAGCTTTTGACCTACAGGGTTATGTTTACAACCGCGTGATGTTCAACGCACTGATCTCGCGTCTGAATGAAGCCATTATGGGTGAACTGACTCTGGATCAGGCCTATAAGCGGATGGAACAAGATATTCAGCAACAAATCGCTGAGAAGAAGCGAGGTAGCTGATTCTGTTAGTTAAACACGAATTCGCTGAACGTGTGGACTCGTGTACTCTCCATTTTGACTATTGATTCCGCCAACTGCTCGTGTAGTTTGGCGGATCTTTACCCTCTAAAGAGTCTCCAAATTTCAAAATGAATTCAGAACTTGCTGAACATTCTCAGTTCAAGGATGCGGAGACTGGTCAATTCAATCCAAAAAGTCTGATTATCTGGCCACTTTCGCAGTTGTTTCGCTTCATTGAATGGCCGATGAAACGCATCCAGAATCTGCTGGGGCTGGGAACAATGCCCTATATTTTCTTGTTGCCAAATTTATGTTTCTTTGGGCTTTTTGTTGTTCTTCCTTTGTTTGTGAACTTTGCTTTTTCACTGACGGGTGGAACTAACCTTTATCTGGATGAACGTGCTTTCACAGGTACAGAACAGTATGCTTTTTTGCTGGACTGTGGAAATTACGCTGATCCCTTGAGCTGTCGAGAGGACCGCTTCTGGAAAGGCCTCTTTAACACAGCAATTTTCATTACGCTGCAACTCACCTTTCTGGTGCTGTTCTCGTTGATTACGGCTCTGGTGCTGAATAAAAAAATCCGGGCACGGGGGTTCTTTCGATCGGTTTATTTTTTTCCAGTTTTACTCTCTCCAGTTGTAGTTGCGCTAATCTGGAAATGGATCTTGCTCCGTGATGGCATTCTCAATGCCTGGCTTGTAGAGTTGAGTTTTGACAAGATTCTCTTCTTTGTTAGTCCAGCGTGGGCCATGTTCTGGGCGATCTTCATTTCTATCTGGGCTCACATGGGCTTTTACACTTTAATCATACTTGCAGGACTCCAGGCAATTCCTCCAGATCTTTACGAAGCAGCTGAGATGGACGGAACAAAGCAAGAACGAATTTTTTGGCGAATTACTCTTCCCCTACTTTGGCCTAATCTGTTGGTTGTGATTGTGCTAGCCTTGATCAAGGGAGTACAAACCTTTGATGAGGTCTTCGTACTAACTGGGGGTGGTCCAGGCACAGCCACTCAATTCATTGTTCAATACATCTATAACACTGGCTTTACAAATCAGATCCAAAACTTTGGCTTGGCTGCAGCTGCTTCTGTTATTTTAGGAGTAGTTTTGTTTGCTCTCACCATGTTTCAGTTAGCAGCCACTAGGTGGAAAGACAATGGCTGATTCAACTTCTCTTCCTGACCGAATCTGGCAGTTTCTTACCCTCCGCCGTGGTGGCAAGCGATGGCATTGGACTGATTTGTTCACCTATGGTTACCTGGGCTTGGGGATTTTCTTGATGTTTGGTCCAGTTGTTTGGCTGGTTTTGTCTTCGTTCAAAACTCCCGCTGGATTGCTCGAATTTCCCCCAACCTGGGCTCCCTTGGGCCAAGTTGTGGTAGAAGTAGAGGGCTACGAGAAACAACTCCCCATGTATCGTGTCACCATGCAAGATGGTTCTACTAAAGATCTGGCTCAAATTCGCCGAATCGGGATCATTAGCCAGATGGTAGATCCGGCGGAGCCGAGTACTAAGTTCAAAATTCCCATTAAGCAGAGAGAACCCATTCGTGAATTCCGCATGGCTTGGGAGAACTATCTTGATCCCTTGGAACGCTTTAACTTTTTGAGTTACCTCACAAACTCGGTCATTGTCACTACCCTGGCTACCCTGATCACCTTGTTGATCAACTCTATGGCAGCTTTTGGTCTCTCAATTTACGAGTTCAAAGGTCGCAATGCAGTAATGCTGTTTGTGATTGGTACCCTGATGATTCCGATCACAGTGATTTTGGTGCCGGTGTATTTGGTGGTGACAGAGCTAGGAATGGTCAATTCACTATGGGCTGTGATTTTGCCAGGGGCGGCAACTCCAACCGGGGTTTTCCTGCTACGACAATACATGCTGACGATTCCCAAGGACCTGATTGAAGCCTCCCGGATGGATAAAGCCACGGAGTGGCAGGTCTACTGGCGAGTTGTTCTGCCTCTAGCGATGCCAGCGATAGCGGTCCTCGCGATCTTTTCAATAATGTGGCGTTGGAATGAATTCCTTTGGCCACTGATCGTTCTCAACCGTTCTGAGGTCTACACTCTTCAGGTGGGCTTGAACGCCTTTCAAGGAGAGTTGGACGTGCAGTGGCACTACATACTGGCGATGACGGTTGTCACCTTGATTCCAGTCGTGGTGGTCTTTGCCTTCCTACAAAAATTCATCACAACAGGCATAGCTAGTTCAGGTATGAAATGAGCGAAAGACCGCTAATTTTCATTGATCCTTACCCCCGGAATCAGGAAATGATTTTTTCTGAAGCAACGGAGAGAGTATTAAGGGATCTTGGGCGCCTAGTAATCCACTTCGGATCACGGGCACCAGATGATTTGGTAGAAAGAATTTTACCTGAGATTCAAGTGATCATTGGTCAGACGGCAATGCCTAGAGAAAGGTTGGACCGAGCTCCAAAACTGCGTGCCATTCTCAACGTGAAGGCAAACTGGGAGCCCAACATTGATTACGAAGAGGCACGTGCTCGCGGCATTCACGTCCTTTCTGCAGCTCCTGCGATGGCCCCTGCTGTGGCTGAGTTTTGCCTTGGTCAGGCAATCACTCTGGCAAGAGGACTTCAACACGCAGATCCTCTTTTTCGAATGGCTCAGGAAGCTTATGGAATCGGGGGCAATGCCAAAGCCTACAGCCTTTACGATTCGAAGGTGGGGCTCTTGGGTTACGGGAATCTAGGCAAGTCTCTGGTGCCGCTACTGAGACCGTTCCAGCCTGAAATTCTCGTGTATGATCCATGGCTTTCAAGTGGATATCTCAGTAAAGAAGGGCTAATCCCTGTTTCTCTGGAGGAGATTTTGGCGAAATCAAAGTTTCTCTTTCTACTTGCTGGGGTCACTACAGAAAATGAAGGTTTTCTAGGAAAAGCGCTGCTGGAATTCATTCCAACAGATGCGACAGTGGTTCTGGCTAGTCGTGCAGAGATTGTGGATTTTGAAGCATTTATTGAGTTAGCAGGTCAGGGACGATTCCGGGCAGCAATTGATGTATTCCCAGAGGAGCCGGTCTCCAAGGATGATCTTGTTCGAAAAACATCTCATGTTCTGTTTTCATCACACTTAGCTGGTGGAATACGAGATTCCTATGCTCGGATTCAAGAGATGATGTTGGATGATATAAAACAGATCCTCCAAGGATTGCCACCATTGCGAATGCAGCGGGCAGAACCAAACTTGGCTGCGAAAATGCGTAGTCGCTGAACCTATGAGAATGAAATGACAGAAATTGTGCTGAAAAAGGTCTACAAAGCCTTTGACTCTGTGGAAGTGCTTCATGGTATCGATCTTCAAGTACAAAGCGGTCAGTTTGTCGTTTTTGTCGGACCTTCGGGTTGTGGAAAAAGTACACTGCTACGAATTATTGCTGGATTGGAAGAGGTTACGTCTGGCGCTGTGGAAATTGAAGGTGAGGTTGTCAACAACGTTGCAGCTTCTGAGCGTGGATTGGCTATGGTCTTTCAGTCCTACGCTCTTTATCCACACATGACCGTGTATCAAAACATGGCTTTTGGTTTGGAGAACTCTCGGATGTCCAGAGGTGAGATCAACCAACGAGTTTTCAAGGCTGCAGAGATGCTCCAAATCACAGATTATCTGAAGCGCCGCCCCAAGGCACTATCAGGAGGTCAGCGTCAGCGAGTTGCGATCGGCCGTGCTATTGTTCGAGAACCAAAAGCTTTTCTGTTTGATGAACCTCTCTCCAATCTTGATGCCGAATTACGCGTCACCATGCGCAAGGAACTAGCTGCGCTTCATGCCAATATCGGTGGAACCATGATCTATGTGACACATGACCAAACCGAGGCAATGACGCTTGCTGATCAAATCGTGGTTCTGAATCAAGGCCGAGTTGAACAAGCCGGCCCTCCACTGGAACTTTACAATACACCAAAAAATCTATTTGTTGCTGGCTTTATTGGTTCTCCACAAATGAATATCGTTCAAGCTCAACTGGCACGACAAAGTGAACAATGGATTTTAAAAGCTGGGCAAACCAAAATCACGATCAAGTCCCTAACAAACTTGGTGGAGGGAGAAAACTGTTCTTTTGGAATTCGACCGGAACACATCAAATTAGCGAATGTAGAAGAGGCAGATGCTTCAGTCGTTGTTGAATTGACCGAGCAACTCGGTGGTGAGACCTACATCTATTGTCGTTCTGAGGATCTTGGTGCATTCAATGTCCACCAACCCGGTCAGATCCCTGTCAAACCCGGAGAACTACTGCATCTAAACTTTGATCACTCAAATCTTCATCTCTTTGACGAGGAGGGAAAGGTGTTGGCAAATGGTCTCTAGTTCAGAAGATTACTCGTAGGTAGTTTGATAATTATCAATGACTTTCCTCTCTTTTTTTCCTATCCAGCTAAGCCCTGTTCCAAAAAGTTAATTCGATGAAATGCAGAGATCTTCTAAGGTGTTCTAGCCTGCTCACCACGGATCTTTTCCTCAAAGACACCACGACCAAAGCGGAAGAATCATAGCAAATTGACGAAGATGAGCTGACTGTTAAGGAGAATTTACAGAACTCGGTGCGCCTGGATTCCAGATTCTCGTCGCTGGCTCTACAATGACCGAATAGGAGATTCTTTCCTGAAAGCCTGTTAGGAGATCTGTTACAAGTCAGCTTTCAGAATCAGTTACCTGTGCCCAGCACCATTTACTGGCATGGAATCCGGAACGTTAACGCGATGGGAGAAGTCGCGTGCTTGACACAGAGTCAGGGTCCTCCTGGCGTTGGATTCACTCATACGGTACCGTCAAGAAGTGCTGGGAATTATTGTACTATGCCCATACAATGGTTTGCTCCCAGGTAGCCAGAGAATTGTATGGTCCGCGATTGTTCAGGGCAGGGATGGCATTGAAGTTGGCCAGAAGTTAGTGCTGATCCTAAATGATTGGTGATGGGATTAGGACACGCAGAACGATGAATCGTCTTTCCACACTTTTCACGAATGGCTGCACAATGGCAGATTGGGAAATTGGTTTACGGTCAACGATTGTCTGTAGCCGATATTTCAAGTCTCTGGCGAGAGTCGCCTACGCTTGTGATTGTTCAACGAAGCGAATGCTAGAGTTCTTCGGCTTAAGCTAGAAGGAAGTCCAGGGCACGTTGATTTCCCTGGATGTTTACCCGTGTGAGCCCTTTCGCTTTGGTGAACGTAGTTTCGAGTTGGCGATCGTTTAACAGATGGATATGCTGGTGGATGCTGGTTTCAATATTTTTAAATTGCAGGAAGTCAGTACGAACCAAACTCTGACCGCTGCCTCTTTTGATTGAGATTCTACCACCCGACTCCCCTTCCCAAGGCCAACATTGCGCTTACAATCGGTGCTAATACTAAATTAGCGTTGCAGCAGGCTCTCCGTTTCTAGTGTATTTAGGGGGGAGTGATTGGCAATCTCCGTGAGGTGACATACTAGGGAGAAACAATTTTGCTGCAGGAAGCAACACGATAACATCAGCAAGTCTGGGCCTTCAATGGATAGATAATGGAGTCAACGAGTCGACTTGGGGATCTCAATCTTTGGGAGTAGATAGCTTTGGAGCTCTGGAATGATACAGTTTAGCCCCATGCAATCACCGGCATGGACATCACTTTCAGATTGAGTAAAGAGAAACAATTTTGTTACATTAGAGAAATGTATTTGATGAATCTGGATGAGCAGACTCGTATTTTTTTGTAGTAGATAATCTTGGGCTATGGCTCTTTCGCTGCCATACACTAGAGCACCACAATTTAGGAATAAGTGGGGTTTTCTCTGTGAGCTAGTTAGGGTTGGACAGTTCAAAAATATTGATGATTCAGAAGAAAGAAAGCTAGACCAGTAAAATAATTGAAATTTCAAAAATATATTCAAATTTAAGAATTTTGCACTAAACTACTGTTTAGATAGTCTCTAAACAAACTATACGAGTTCGTGATGAGACAATCAGTATTACTAACCCAAGAGGCAATGATAAAAATATGAGAGAAAGGCAATCTGAAATATTAACTTTGGCTGGAGAAATGATTCAGACCAAAGGCTATGATAGCTTCAGCTATAACGATCTATCCTTGCGGTTGGGGATTCGCAAGGCCAGTATACATCATCACTTCCCGAAAAAGCAGGAACTGGGATTGGCTTACTTGAAGTACCAATACGAGCTCACGAAAGATATTGAAAATCAATTAAGAAATTCCAGAATGAATCCTCTCCAAAAGCTTCAGGCCTTTTTAGATTTGGGAGTCAAAACGATTGAAGAGAAGAAGATCTGTCCTGTGAGTTCTTTCCAAGCCGATCGATGGAACATTAATGAAGAGATGAACAAAGTGCTGACCAAGATCGAAGAGACTGAGTTATCTATACTCACCTCAATTCTCGAAGATGGCCAATCCAGCGAGGAATTGTTTTTTGTAGGTGAAGCCAAGGATCAAGCAAACCTAATTCTATCATCCATGAAGGGTGCGATTCTCTACACACGGGGCCAAGGCCTTGAATTCTACCAAAGCACAATAAAACAGATTATCACAAATCTCAAGGGTTCGCCTAACGTTTAAAGCCCTCGGACTTTTTGGCTCCTCCAAAAGTCTATTTTGCAGTCCGATTGATTAAACTAGTCGGACAGCTCCTCCACTTGATGCCGCTTAAAAAACTCAAAGAAATTTTTTGATTGGTCCATTCAAAGAAGCTTGGATTTTTGATTGACTGTCTATCTCTTAGTCGGTAAAAGAAACCTCGACAATAAATGTGTTGAAATTTTTTTGCAGTATCGTTTCGAAAAGACAGGATAGAAATTCAGTAAAAATACCTATTTTCTTAGCTTTTCAACAATGCCATATCTTTTTGGAAGTTTTGTTGATTAGACCGCATTTTATTCCTAGCTGATTCCTAACTTTCTGAACACTACACCTCTTCACAGAGTTACCGATTAGACTCTTGATCAATTTTTAAATTTCTAAAAGCTTTGCTGAGGGGAAAGCGGTATTTGATGAATACAAAGCTACTAGAGACGCAGCTAGTATCATGTTTTCGTAGGTATTGAGGCTGCCAATCCATAGAAAGTTCATTTGATGATTTAAGTTGAAGACATGACTGCTATGCAGGTCTTTATGCAGAGTCCTGAGAACGCTGCCACTGTTGAAAAAGCTGGACACATTGTTGAATCGACCGTGACGGTCCCCCTAGCAGATTGATGCAGCCGATACTTTTCAATTGAAAGGAGTCACGATGATCTATGTAACCTATGGCAAGATGAGCGGAGAGGGCCTCAATGGGCTGACTAAAAAACCAGAAAACCGCGCAGAAGCGCTCGGGAAAATGGTTGACGCTTTGGGCGGCAAGTTGATTGACTACTATTTTTTGCTCAATGGTGAGATCGATTTCATTATCGTCAGTGAGTTTCCTGATGATCAGAATGTAAACGAACTCAGTTTGCTCGATGCTCTGTTGGTCCGAGGTTCGGGTGCAATTGATTCAATCACCACTCTTCCAGCATTGCGAGCTGCGGACGCGGTGCCGCTCTTCGAACGAGCCAAGGCGTTGCAGGAAGCTTCGACCTACTCTAAACCAGGAGATTGAGCTCGCATCAGTCTGCTGTGTTTGCCTGCTGCTCTTTGTAGTCGCAAGGGGACCCTGATCTTAGCATAGTCTTCCCCCTTCACCGTTATAGGAGAAACAAATAAACCATCTGAAACCAAAGGATGAAAATGTTTTTCAAAATATCCTATTCCATCAAGGAAGAGTTGATTCACGTCACCCAGACTCAGTTAGAGGGTGGGGACGAAAAATGGTACGGCATGAGCCATCCAGTACAGGTTTCATGGTAGTGGAGACGGATGATTACCAGGCAGTCATGAAATATTGCCAACAATGGAATCGCACCTGTCACTTGGAAGTGACTCCAGTTGGAACGGATGCCGATGCGGCTGCGACTCTATCAGAGACTCTTACTGCGTAGACGAGGTGCCCGATTGGTCAACTGCTCTAGGATTTAAGCAGGTGGTTCAGATGTCTGGCGTATTCGAAGAGATTATGTTCTATCCTGTTGTTGATTTAGATACGATTATTAGTACCATGAATAAGTTTGCCGGAGTCTACAAAGCTCCTGGTAAAGAATCTTAATACATTCAGTTAATTTAACTATGGTATTTGGAGACTACTATGCAATTTGATATATTGTTTAATACTAGTGTGAATTCAGTAAGTAGTTAAGATATGAGTATGTTCCCAACAGCGCATCGAATATTCGTTTAAACTCGAGAAAGTACTTTGAAAGGGCTTGGTTTAAATGGAATTGTAAAACCAAAGATGGGTGGTGAATGGGCTACCATTACAGAAACCATATATATTATTCTTGATGCCCGACTTACCACCAAACAGATGACAACGCGCATGTCTATGTTGAATAGACTGGACCGAACTGAATGAAAAAGCTCAAAAAGCATTAGCAGGGAAAATATCTACAGAATATGATGATAACTATTTTCTTATAAATCCGATGAGATTGTTGCCATTGTGGAAGTTAGTGCAGAAAGTATGGCCACAGTAGAAATTGTGACAATTTCCACAGGGACTTTTACCGGCTTTGAAAGAGTTAAAATCATTGACCTCAGGTCGACGACGTCTGCGATGGAAACTGCAAATAAAGTGGTCTCTGCCTACTAGGCACCGAATAAATAATGGATGAACCAGTCGGCTGCAGGGTGGACTGGTTTTATCTGATCAACAAAAATAGGGGGGATGATGTCACTCTACATGTTCAAAGCAACTTACACGTCCGCTTCTATCAAAGCAATGGTCGAAAATCCAACTGATCGATCTGGAATGATTGCCAAGGCCTGTGAAACTTTTGGTGGCAAGATGCTTCACTTTCTGATGGCTTTTGGAGAAGATGATGCGATTGTGATTTGTGAACTTCCAGATGATGTTGCAGCAGCAGCAATTGCAGCTCAAGTTGCTTCTTCCGGTGGATGTTCAAGAATTAATACGATCCAGTTGCTCTCTGTCGAAGACTGGGTCAAGGCTTGTAGAATGGCGCGTGATGTTTCTAGTGGATACCAGGCTCCTTCTAAATAAATATGTATTTAAATTAAATATTTAGAATTTTTGGATGGGACAAGAAAATATTTGATTAGATAGGACCCGATTTTCCGAAATATGTAAATGGAATTTGAGGTCACTACTATTAGGAGAAAGCGTTGTCGAAACATATGAACGTCGTCCGGTTTCGGGTCAAACCAGAATTTAAAGATGCGATCGTCAGCAAATTCGCTGCATTTGAAAGACCTTCTGGATACCAGACGGGTAGGCTGATTCAAACAGGGGATTTACCTACTATTCTGTCGGCGAATGGGATAATCAGGAATCCCTGATCAATGCCCGTCCTGCCATGATCGGCTTTCTGGATAGTGTTCGGAATATGTTGGATGAGATCAACCCTGAGCTAGGAGTGACTGACCCAGTCTCGGGCCCTGTAGTGATGGAGCAATAAAAAGCCGTCACATCCATTTTCAATCAAAAGGGGGAAGGATGATGGTAATAGCTCATTTACTTGGATTTGCACTGATTTTCATTGCCTGTACGTTTGATTTCATGCGTTTGGCGCTGATGCCCGAAAAAATCCAGTATGTCCTAGATATTCCTTCACTGATCATTGTTGTCTTGCCCACTGTCTACTACTCAGTATCTGTACACGGCTGGAAGAGCTATGGTAATAGCTGGAAAGCCCTGCTTGGTAGTGTCAAGAACATAGATAAAAGTCAATTAGAACCCACTAAGTTGTGTCTGCGAGATCTCGGAACCCTTTCCTTAATTTGGGGAATTCTGGGGACCTTTGTGGGAGCAATCCTGACGCTTCGAGAGATGGAGAGTGTCCTCAGCCAAGACTCTCTCTTCCCAGCTGTAGCGATTTCACTAATCACGCTTTTTTACGGAATTATTCTCTACATGCTCTGTCTGGTATCAAAGAGTCGAATTGAACGAAGATTACTTGAGTAATCAGACGTGCAGAATAGCCATTGAAACTTTCGCCTGAACGACTCAAATAAAGACTCTCGTGCAGAGTTTGAAAAACTAACTGCTATGCCATTTGGAATTAGTTCTAATAACGCAGAGCAGCATGCTCAGTTTGCAAAGAATCATGATCTAACCCTTCCTTTGCTGGCTGAACCTGACCTCGAAATGATTTCTCAATATACAGGTTCAAAGAGATTTGGCAGTTTCAGTATGGCAGCAAGCCGACAATCCTTTTTGGGTAGATCCAGAGGGTATTCTTCACAAAGTCTACAACCCTGTAAATATCTTTACCCATGTTGATGAGGTTCTTTCGGATTTGCAGACACTGACAGAAGTCACTGATCGTTAGGTAGTTTGCGAAGAAGGCAATAAGAGATGTAGGATAGCATCACAGCGGCCAGAAGAATTCAACATTCTTTGCTTTCTGATCTCGATAAAATCAACAACGATACTGGGAAAATCTCTATTCTTTTCGAACCGATGGAACTAATCGGAGGTGATTGTTACTGGTTGAATTACGATAAAACCCACACTTCGTTGGGGCTCTTTGATTGCACGGGGCATGGAGTGCCAGGAGCCTTCATCACCACGGTTTTGCTCTCTGGCCTGCAACGTTTGGGGGCTAACCCCCAACCATCTGTCACCAGCTCACTTGCTGGAGCAATTGGATCAATACCTCAGAGAAATCTTTAAAGCAGAGAAGGACAAGTTTGCCAGTAGTGGTGCGGAGGGTGTCCTCTGCTTGCCTAGATCACCAGCAAAAAAAACTGAAAGTTGCCAGTGCTAGAAGACCGCTTTGGGTGCAGCATCAAGGTGGATTCATCAAAGAGATTCGACCTCAGCGCAGAATCTTGGGCCAACCTTCCATGCTAAAGCATTGGGATGAACACACTCTGATTTTCGTTACAGGAAGTCGCTTATATTTTTTCAGTGATAGCATCTCTGATCAGAGCAATGCAGAAGGTTTCTCTTTCGGTAAACATCGCCTCAAAGCTATGTTGCAGCATCTTGAGCAAACCCCTTCGGACGTGTTGACCAATGAAATTGGATCAGCCCTCCGATCTTAGAGAGGGGAAGCCCACCAACGTGACGACCAGACTCCGATAGAGTAGGAAATCTCAAAAAACTGAACCTGTCGAGCTTTTATTTGCAACTAGGGTTTGCAATTTCAGCAAAGGCTACCTACAAGAAGCACGAAACAAAATAACCTTCCAGAAATTGGAGTGATCGTATGCAGCTAGACGCAACGAATCGAACCCCGGCCGTCTCGGTTTCTTCAACAGGAATTGAAATGAAAGGTGAGTGCTATCCAGAAGACATCACTGCTTTTGCAGAGCCAGTGATGCAAGCTCTACGAAATCAGCTTGAAAGCGTCGAATCCTTTCAGGTGCGCATTGAACTTTACTACTTCAATAGCTCTTCTGCAAAATTCCTCTTTGATTTCTTCGAAGAATTGGAGGAAGCCGCTGAAGTTGGCAAGCAGATATCCATTGATTGGTGCTACCGGACTGATGATAGTTCCATGCAGGAAGCCGGAGAGGATTTCGAGGAAGACTTCGAACACGCTCAATATCAACTTGTTGAAATCTGAATTAACCCCAAGGGAGAGTTTCCATGCAGTCTCAGGATTTCCACAAACTGTTAGAACAGCGTAGGACCTTCTTCTGCTACTCTGGGCTCCTTTCAGAAGATGTGTTGTCGACCTTTTCTGGCATTGTTCGGGAGCAGATGAGCGAGATGGAGGATGATGCTGAAATTACCAAGCGGGTCTTTGGCATTTTCGTTGAGCAAGCTCAGAATGTGATTCGCTATTCGAAGGACCGTATCGCGGAGGGAGGAACCGGAACTGTGGCCATCAGCCGAGCCGACGAGGGGTTCCTGATTGAAGCAATCAACCCAATGGATAAAGAACATGCAGAGGGTCTGCAGCAGAATCTAGCCGAATTGAAAGCGATGGATAGCAAGGAACTGCGCAAGGCCTACAAGCAACGTTTACGCGAAGGACCCCCAGAAGGTAGCAAAGGGGCAGGTTTGGGTTTTATTGAAATGGCACGCAAAGCAGATCGCTTCGAATTTGATTTTGTTGGATCTAACGAACTATTATTTGTCTTCAAGGTCTGGATCAAGGAGCCTTAAGGCTAATGCAAATAAATAGCTCATGTCATAAAATACTTAGGAGGAATGGATGGAGATTCCACAAAATTGCCAGGATGTCCTTTTGAACGGTATCCAACACATAGGCTCTGCAAATAGTGACCTATTGCCATCACAGAATTTTGCCCATGGTGCTAAGTTAAATTTAGCGAAAGGTACTCTTACAATTTTTGTCCAAAAAAACTTTTGTAAAAATGTTGTGAGGGACAGTGAAACTTCAAAGAGAGCGGTATTTTACTCGGCACTTCCAAGTCACGAGGCTTATCAAGTTAAAGGTGATGTAATAAGCGTGGCTCCTCTCTCTGAAGCAGATGTTTCTCAATCTCAACAATACTGTGATCAAGTCATTCAGACTTTGACTGAACTCGGATTGTCGCCAGATATCCCAAAGAAAATTTGGGGACGTGTAGCCGACACAGGAATCACGATTGAGTTGGAGCAAATATTCAACCAGACTCCCGGCCCTGAAGCTGGCAAACCCATTTCCTGATGAGGATACAACTATGATCAAAGAAGAACACTTGCCTGCTCTGCAAGGTCTGATTCCCGCCTGCATTACAACATGCTCGGCAGCCGGAGAGCCAAACGCAACGGTGGTTAGTCAAGTTTGGTATGTTGACGATGAACACGTGGCGTTATCTCATCAATTTTTTAATAAAACAAGGCGCAACATTTCTGAAAACCCAAAAGCTGCAGTAATGATTATAAGTCCTGAAAATGGATCTGCCTATGACCTGATTATTTCTTATGAACGTACTGAGACAGAGGGAGCGCTGTTCGATGAAATGGATATGCAGCTTGAAGCAATTGCTTCAATGACTGGAATGTCAGGTATTTTTAAACTTTTGGGGGCTGATGTATACAAAGTAGAATCGATTGTTCAGGTAGCTTAAATTCCCATGGAAGATAATCTTGAAGAGAGGCTGGAGCGCAAGACCAAGGAACTGGAAATTGTCCAGCGGGTAGCAGTAGCTCTGAACGCTTCAAATGAAGTCAAAACGATTGCTTTGCTGATGCTCAAACTAATGGAGGAGTACTTCGATTTTCAGCATAGTATTTTGTTGGTACTACGGCCCGAAGAAGAAGTACTAGAAGTTGTAGCTACGCATGGCTACGAGGTAGATAATCTCGGTAAGACGGTCAAAGTTGGGATGGGCGTGATTGGGATGGTCGCTAAAAAGCAACGCATGATGCGTATGGCCAATTTAGGAGCCCAACGCAAGTACATGCAGGCAATTAGTAAAAACACAGGAGCTGAAGCTGTTGCGGGACAAATCGTGGGACTTCCTGACGCAGAAAGTCAGGTGGCTATCCCGATGAAGGCAGAAGATCGTTTGCTTGGGGTACTTTCGATCGAAAGCAAAAAAATTAATTTCTATAATCCGCAGGATGAGACACTTGTCACAACTTTAGCCAACTTGGGTGCCGTCTCTCTAAAAAACGCTCTGTATCTCCAGCAAGTCGAAGAAGCTCGTGAACAGTTGAGAGAGATCAACACGAATCTCGAACAATTGGTAACAGAGCGTACCAAGGATTTGGCTGATGCTCATGCAGATATCGTCTCCAGCATCAGCTACGCAAGCCGCATTCAACGTGAATTCATACCTCGCAGTACAACGCTGCAGGATCACTTGGAGGACTTCGGGGTTGTTTGGCAACCACGTGATGTAGTTGGAGGTGATTTCTACTGGTTCCAGCCACAAGATAACGGATACCTTGTGGGTCTGGGTGATTGTACAGGTCACGGGGTTCCGGGAGCATTCATGTCTCTTGTCTCCATTTCCACCCTCAACCGCATTGTGCGTGAAAATGATCTTTCGGATCTTAATGATTTGTTAAGGCAATTCGATGCTAGCCTTAGAGCTCAACTTGGTAGAAGTGATGCAGAGAATCGAGACGGTCTCGATTTTGGGCTCTGCTACTTGATGCCTAGTGAGCAACGCCTGCGCTTTGTGGGAGCCAAAATGTCTCTGTTTCATATGAATGGTGGTGGAGTGACCGAAATCTCCGGAGCCCGAAAATCTATTGGCTATGATACAGCTCGAAAACGCCCTTTCCGAGATGAAATTGAAATAACCTATTCAACTGGAGACACATTCCTGATGGCTTCAGATGGTGTCATCGATCAGATGGGCGATGAAACTCGGATGTGCTTTGGCAAACAGAGGCTCGAAAATTTCCTATTGGCGCACAAGGAAGATACAGCTCAAAAAATTTGTGATGAATTAATTACGAGATTGTCTGATTACCGCGGGGAAAACGCAGTATTAGACGATGTGACAGTATTCTGTTTTCGGCCCAATCTATTATGATCATCTACTGTTTCAGTGTATGGATCAGTTATGAACAGTGATCTATTTGCTACAGAAAAAAAAAATCCTAGAGCATGCGGAGCAACATCTTCAAGCAGAAGATCTGACACCAGATGCTTTTTCGGCTTTGATTAAAGGCTATGAAAAATTACTTAAACGTACACGTAGACTGATAAAAATGTCGGATCGCAGTGAAGCTGAAATCCGCCGACTCTCGGATGAGCAATCACTCCTCAACGCCACCCTTAGCGATCAAAACGAGAAGCTAGAGTCACTCTCCGTCAAGCTTTCCAAGTACCTATCTCCACAAGTCTATGAGTCGATTTTTTCAGGTAAAGCGGAAGTAAGGGTAGGAGCGGACCGTAAGTTCCTAACGGTCTTCTTCTCTGATATTGCATCCTTCACTGAAATAACCGACCAACTTGAACCAGAAATACTCACTCGATCACTGAACGCCTATCTGAACGAGATGGCTCAGATTGCAATCTCTCATGGGGCCACCATTGACAAATACATTGGTGATGCCGTGATGGCTTTTTTCGGAGATCCTGAGACAGATGGTCCGCAACAAGACGCCAACCGCTGTGTGGCCATGGCGATGGAGATGCAGAGCAAGACTGATCATCTTAACACCACCCTACGTACTATGGGAGTCTCCCGTCCTTTCCGAATTCGTTGTGGGATCAACTCGGGAATCTGCACGGTCGGAAACTTCGGCTCTGAAAATCGGCTGGATTACACGGCGATCGGAAATCACGTCAATTTGGCGTCTAGACTCGAATCGGCTGCCAAGCTAGGGGAAGTACTGATCAGTGAAGAAACAATGCTGCTGGTACAGGATCACTTCAACTGTGTTCCCAAGGAGGTGATCCAGGTCAAGGGCTTTGCTCGCCCGATCCAGACGTATGTAGTCCAAGAGAGTATTGAGCAGGACCACACCCAGGCATTAGCTCTTCATGCCCCGGGTGTGGACTTGGAGATTGACCCCAGCCAACTCTCCCTAGAGGTCAGCACAGCGCTTCAGGATTTACTGAGGCAGGCGAGACACCTAGTTGCAAATTCAACGGAAACCTAAAATTGCTTTATAAGCTTTAGATTACTGAGAGGGTTATGGAAACTGAACTGGATCATGCTGCGCTACTCAAGCAGCAGGAAATCAAACGCCTGGAGTCGATCTCAAATCTTGGCAATCTGGACAAGCTGCGCAAAAGCGAAATTCAGGTGGTACCTGAGTTGATTAAGAATTTGCTGAGTGTAGAAGCAGCCGGTATCTCAATTCTTGATGAAACCAGACAACATTTCCTGGCTGAAACTGGACTGAATAAGACAGAGACTCCGAGGGCCGGATCTATCTGCAATCTTACCATGAGCTTGCCAGACAGTTTGATTATTGAGGATTGGGAGAAAGACGAACGCAATGATGGCACTGAAAACCACTTGGAGATTCAACGTCGATTCTATGCGGGAGTACCTCTCATTAATCCGGAGGGATTAGCGATCGGAACGCTCTTCGGCATCAGCAGTGCCCCTCAAACCAGCCCAGATTCAGAACAGATGGAACTACTGAGTGGGCTTGCCAAAATGGTAACGGAAAAAATTCTAGCTCTGGCCGAGGTTCAGCAACTGAGCAAACAGATTGCACGTCTCAATCTGAAGGCCAAGCTCAGCAATAACCTCACGAAGGAAGTAGCTCGTCAGCGACAACTTGTCGAAGAAGCTCGTGAGGAGATCCACAAGTCGATTCGCTCAGCTTCCCGTATTCAGAACGCTTTGCTGCCAAAGAAAATTCCTTCTGATTTAGATGTGAGTATTGTCTGGAAGCCGCTGAATATTGTTGGTGGCGATATCTACATCCTGGAAGATCTTGGAGATGACGTAGTGATTGCCGTGTTGGACTGCACAGGACACGGTGTTCCAGGTGCGCTACTTTCGACGATCACAAGCGCTGCATTTGACCGTGCGATGAACGATCCAGCAGTGAAGACGGCGGGACAATACCTTACCACTGTCCATCAATTGATCAAAAATATTTTGAATCAGCACGATAAAGCCGAATCAACTTCAGATGAAGGCTTCGATGGCAGCATCTGCATCTACCATCGTGATCAGAAAGAACTTTCTTTCGCAAGTGCCCGAAACAGCATGCTAGTGATCTCTGGAGATGGACAAGTTGAGGAATTGAAGGGTGACCGAAAGTCCGTAGGGAGTGTGCGAGTGCCCCTCAATTATGCGTTCAAAACATGTCAAATACCGGTGCAGGATCAGATCTTTGTGATGTATACCGATGGTATCACCGACGTGATGAATGAAGGGGAAAATCCAAAGCTATTTGGAAAGCATCAACTAACAAAGTCTTTGCAAATTTGGAGTGATCACTCGCCACAGAAAGTCGCTAACAACATATCTATCGCCATCGAAAATTATCGTGGAACTGAACCCCTTAAAGATGACCAAACGATGCTCATTTTTCGTGTGAAGTAAGAACAGTTAGAATATTTTATAGCATCACTTTTTGTTATTATTCGATCGAAGAAAAAAAGTTTTTGTATTACAAAGCACTCCACTCATTACTGAAATCTTCTGTTGATGAAATTAGTAATGACATCACAGTCCATAGCTTTTAAGAAAATCTTTTAAGAGGTGGGCCTAACTACTAAATTAGTATTGGAGACAAAAAATGATCAAGCACCAAGGTGGGTGCCATTGTGGAAAAGTTCGATTTGCAACGGATTATGATCCCTTACTCGTTTATCAGTGTAATTGTAAAAGATGTAGAAGACTTATGAGTACTGTAAATGTCGGTACATTTTTTGGTGCTCCTGAGGTAGAGGTAACTGGAGATTTAAAAGAATATGTTACACCTGGCGGAAGTGGAATGCCCTTTCATTATTTTTTTTGTCCAGAGTGTGGGACTCGCATTTACGGAGAAGCCGAAGCAATAGAAGGAGTGAGAATGATTCCTATAGGTGCTTACGATGATCCAACTCCGTTCGAACCAAAACTAGAAGTATTTACAGAATTGAAATTAAATTGGATAAGAGATAATGGCTGTATTCAGGCTTCTTTTGAAGGAATGGGCCTAGCTGAAAGAATTGAAGCTTTGATGGAAAACTTGGATCAGCGTGGCTAATTAAATAAAAAAGTGTTTTGGATAAAAAACACTCGATCCCCAATTGGCAGAAAGATTTCTTTAGGGAGAGAAATAGTGGAAAAAAAAGTCTGTATTGTTACTGGAGCTTCAAGAGGTATGGGACGAGGTACAGCATTGGTGCTAGCTCGCGATAAAGGATGTCGAGTTTACGCTACTGCAAGAAATGCTGAGGCGCTCAAACAACTTGCTAAAGAAGCTACAGAAGGAAACTTGGGTGGGGAAATTATTCCATTCCAACTTGATCAGAATAAAGATAGTGACGTTGAACATTTTGTTGAGCATATTGATCATGAAGAACATACAGTTGACCTTCTTGTGAACAGCGCCTATGGAGGCTTAGTAGCAATGACACCTCATTTTGGTAAATCTTTTTGGGAAAAACCAATTTCTGTTTTTGATGCGGCAGTAAATGTTGGACTGAGGGGTGCTTATGTCATGAGCCGATCCGTAGCACCACTGATGGTAAAGCAAAACCAAGGTTTAATTATTCAGATTTCAAGTCCTGCAATTAACTACGCCTTTGATGTTGGATACGGTGTTGCTCATGCAGGATTAGATCGCCTCTCAGTAGACATGGCTGCTGAGTTACAGGCTTTTGGGGTAAAAGTGCTGACTTTGTTTCCCGGACCAGCGGCCACTGAAACAACAAGTTTCCCAGAAGGAGAAACATCAACTTTCTGTGGGAGAGGTGTTAGTGCTCTATTGTTTGATGCAGATATTGAAACAATAGGGCGCTACAACGGTAAAGCTGTTCTAGTGTATGAACTTGCAGAGCAATTTGGATTTACAGATGCTAATGGGCGACTTCCTCAAGGACCTATGTCTGGGAAAGAATTCACTCAACAAGTTCGACAACAAATGTCTCAACCAGTTCTGCAGTATGATCTCAATGCCAATTTGGTTGATGCTAGCGAATGGAATAATGAACAAATGTCTTCTTTTTTCAAAGGTACTAATTTAATAGGTTAGTTGATTTGGAATATTTTGTGTGCGAACTAGGAGAAATTGATTTGATCAAAAATGATTTTGTAAGAAAGATTATGCTTAAAAATAAAAGTCACCTATTTGTAGTTAGAAAATTCAAAGAATCATTTGTTGATACTCAAATTTATAACTCCTTTAGATAACTGACCCACTTTTGCTGTTTCGCTAATTGCACTACACTTTTTTAAACTACGCCTGAATCTTTCGACAGTTTTCAGTTGATTCTTCTAGGGTCTTTTGATGATTCCCCCAGTTTGACTCCAAAATAAAAATTCTGACAAATTACAAAATAGCTTGGATGAGTGATAATGGATGTCTTAAAGAATTTTTTGAGGAATCAGCAGTAATTGAAAGGGTAGGCGCAGTAATTGAGAATTGAAAATATTTAATTTTATCATTTGAGACAATTACTTAGAAGTCAATAAGAAATAAATCTATTCACGAATAATGGGTGTGTTGTTGGTTTGGTGCCTCTGCTTAGAGAGCTACCCTGGCTACTGACACACCTATCTCATTTTTTATTTGTGCTTTAGCACCCCAACACAAATTTAAAAATTCTGCTGCAATTTAGTTAGTCGTACGGCACTTACGGTGCACATTTTAGATTGTTTGACAATTCTAGTCGTTGATGAAGTTTTTCCCTGAACGCCCAAGCACTATTTCACCTTACGCTGCATCTTATGCCCAGCATTTACCAACCAAAAACTGCGGTCATTTTGGCGGCTGGACTTGGCATGCGCCTTCGAAGTGTGGTCGGTGAAGTTCCAAAAGGACTCCTGGAAATTCAAGGATCTGGGTTATTGGAGAGATCCATTCAGTTACTGAGTTCCTGTGGGATTGCCAAGTTCTTTGTGGTCACGGGTTTTCAGCATCAAATATTGGAAGGCCGACTGCGTGAGCAGGTGAGTGAGATTCCCATCGATTTCGTTCATAACTACCAGTACGCTTCGTCAGGTAGTATGGAGTCCTTGGCTACGATGAAGAATCAAGTTCAAGAGGATTTCTTATTGTTGGAATCTGATTTGATTTACGAGCGCCGAGCTTTAGAGTTGCTGTTGGAATCAGATCAACCTGACACTGTATTGACCTCAGGCCATACAAATTCGAAGGATGAGGTGTGGATCTATGGAGAGAAGAGGAGTCTTGAGAGAGAGTCACTTGAGACGGGAAGAATTCGTTATATCAACAAGCAACCTTCCTCACAGTTTGCGCTGCGCGGAGAACTAGTAGGAATCAGCTGGCTCTCCACTAGCCTGTTTGAGGCCATGTGTGATTATCACACAGCTAACAAACCTCGTACATTGCATTACCACTACGAAGAGAACATCTCTGACCTTAGTAGAGAACATGAGATCTCTTATCTGAAAATTCCGGACCTAGTCTGGGCAGAGATTGATACTGAGTCGCACTATCGAAGAGTACTAAATGAGGTTTGCCCGAGACTTCTGATCCGAGAGAGGTCAAAAGTCAGCGCTGAGTTTGCCTGATTATAGACGCTGCCAGCGGTTAGCTGTGAGCAACAGATAGGTCAGGTGGTCAAATGCTAGAACCTGTGCCTCTAGTTGCTGGCGGTCCTGCTCGGACGGTTGGCCTGCAGATGGTTGATAATGAACCATTTGGCCCAGCGAGTGTTGTAGAAAACCAAGTGGGCTAAAGATGTTGATCAGTGCCCCCTCCTTGACTACCGCAAACTGCGACTTCTCTTCCAGTAGGTTGCTGCCAATGCTGCTGTAGGTTCCCTCCAACTCAAGCAAATCGACAATTGTGGTCAGCAGATCGATCTGTGAACCATAGTTTTCAGAAATTCCAGGTTCCACGTGCTTGGGGGAATAGATGAACAGCGGAATCCGAAAGCGCTCGTAGGGCTTGTTCGATTGAAAGTGGGCCATCGCGTGGTCCGCTGTGATGATGAAGACCGTGTTATCAAATTTTGGATGCTGCTTGAATTCTTCGATGAATTTGCCAATCGTCCAATCAGTGTAGTGTAGCATGTTCAGGTAACCACCCTCGGTATCTGTTCCGTGCTCGTAACCTGTGAAGGGTTCCTGCAGCTTGGCAAAAGGGGTGTGGTCCGAACTGGCATTGATGTAGCCGAAGAAGCGGTCCTCTGACTCCTGCAACTGCTGCAGTAGATACATCATTGCTTCATAATCCCAGCCCAAGGGGCGCTGAGCTTCTTCTGCTGGATAGGGAAGCAGCAGAGGATAGTCCTCTCGGCCGAAATACTCATTGAAGCCAGCAGATTTGGCTATCAGATCCAGTGAAAAGGATTCTCTATTTGTAGAGCTAACGAAGACAGTTCGAATATCGTTGGCTCTTGCCATGTTGCCCAGCCGAGGATAGTTAGCTGTCAACGCGGTCATGTCTGGAATGCCAGGTAGTGGTGGTACTCCTGTAAGGATTGACTGAACGCCATCCACACTGCGTTGACCATTGGCAAAGAAGTTAGTGAAGACTCGACTCTCAGCGATAAGCTTGTCTAGTTCAGGGGTGATCCCGTAGCTGCTGCCAGACAGCCCATCAATATATTTAGAGGAAAGGCTTTCGACCATGACGACTACCAGATTCAACTCTGGGTTGGTACGGCTGTGGGCTGGTTTTTGTTCGAGTGGATAGGTCGGATCTTGTGGTTCTGAAATGCCAAGAGTACTTAGGTACTCCTTTTCGTTAGTGATCTTCCGCTCTATGAAGTGTCCAGAGATGCTGTAGTGAGAAGCCGAAAACATACCGTTAAGGATCAGATTACCCATGCTGCCGTTGCCATGACGGTAGGCATCAATCACGGCAATCGGTTTCATTTGTACTCCACCGCGAGCCAGCACAGCCATGATCAGAAAGCTCAACAGATAGCCACTCCAAGAGCGAACGCCTACCAAGTTGTGTTGATGATGCCACTTGAGAAATAGGGGGAAGCAGAGTACTGCTGCAGTTACCACTCCAATGATCGCGGGCCATTGTGCCTGGGCTTCTAACAGCAAATATTCTGTATCATTAGCCAAGAAGAGCAGTTCGTTGGTGATGTGGCGTTTGACGTGACTGAAATAGACGAAATCCGCGCCTAAGAAGATAATCAGTCCCAACATCTGCAAGTAAATCATTAACTGTATCAACTTACGGTAGATTGATGATCCAGTAAAGCGCAGGGGGAAAGTCAGCACTAACATGGGAACTAGCAGCAGGATTGATGTGGAGGCTAGATCGAAGCGGACTCCTTCCAAAAAGCTGAGTGCGAGCTGCCACCAACTCAATTCGCTAAATAGCTCTCCGTATTGAAGCAACACGGCTAGCCGGAAGCAGAAAAAGAGCGCAAGAAAGATGAGGTAATGCCCGAACACCTCCAGTAGGACCGGTTTTGCCTTTTTCAGATCTTGTAGAAACATCGAGAACCAATGAGTGAGCAATATCGTTATAATTGTGTGGATGAGTCAGTGCTGCTGCCCATCCTCAAGAAGCATATTTTCATTCCCCTTCACCGTTGGATCCCTTATGGAGTCCCAGCTAATTATCTCACCTTGGTCTCTATCGTGATGATGTGGAGCATCTTCCTCTACTTCACGACCTTAGAACTGCCCTCTTCTGTAGAAGTCGGCGCTGCTGTCCTAGTGATAACAGCTTATGTGATCTTTGATCATTTCGATGGTCTGCAAGCCAAGTTGACCCGAACAAGCTCACCATTAGGGGAGTGGTTGGATCACTTCAGTGATGTCTTCAATGGAGCGATCGTTGTTTACCTAGGATTCAAGTGTCTGAATCTGTCCTTGGATGGACGGTTCCTCTTATTGGCTTGGCTAAACTTTCTCGCTTTTGCAGTAACCTACGTAGAGCAGCGAGTTCGCCGGGAACTATATTTCGGAAAAATTGGCTCCCTGGAGGGTGTCGTGCTGATGATTTTCGTACTGGTCCTTTGTATTTCTAAGAGTGGACGAGCTTTTTGGCACTTGGAATTCTATTGGCCTATCTATCAATTTCTCTTGGCTAGCTTCGCCTTAGGCTGTTTCGGTACCGTCTTCACCTGTCTGTGGCGAATGAGAGCATTGCCGAGAGAATTTCTGGTTTTCAGCATTGGTGGCAGTCTGCTTGTCGTGTTGGGAATCTACATGAATCTCTCAATCAGTTTGCTCTTCTGCACCATCACTATCTTTTCATCGGAATTCATCCTGAGAAACATGCAGCAGCACCTTACAGGCGCCGAGAGCGTTGTTGTGGATTTGGTTGTTTTTGGATTGTTGTTGGGTCTGGTCGGATTTCACTGGCTCTCATGGAATCTGATTCCGTTACTGGTGTTGTTCAACCTGGGACTAGTTCTTTCAATGCTGCTGCGCTGTAGACACCTGTTGATCCTCTGGCGTCCCTATTGGGTCTGGTGGAATCGATTCACGCCACCTTAAGGTGCTACTGACGATAACTCATTCTTCTTTGGATCATCGACTTTTCAAAGAGACTGATACTTTTTACTTGGGTACTGATTTAGAAAAAGTGCCATATCTTTAATGGCCCTAAATTTTTACTTTATCAAGTAGCAAGGATTGTGCTGAGAAGACATTGGATCTCAAGTAGGATATTTAACAGTCTTTGTAAATAATTCCTCCATCAGGCATTGTGGTATTGCAGAGTTGGGCTCCGTCCATTTCTGCGAAGGAAAGATCAGCTCCTTTCAGGCTGGCAGCTCCCAGATTGGTGTTTTTCAGGTTTCCCTCCTGGAGATTTGCACCTCCCAGATGTGCTTTCCGCAGATCAGCCCCCTCCAAATTGGCAAAACGCAGATCTACTTCAACGAGACTCGCTGTCACTAACCGGGCACCCTTAAGATTGACTCCGTGAAGATCCGCTTGATCCAGCCTAGCGTTTTCTAGATTAACCCCTTCCAAATTGGCGAAACGCAATTTCGTGCCATTTAGGTTAGCACCATGGAGATCGGCCCTTTCCAAATTTGAACTCTCCATGTCGCAATTAGAGAAGTCCGTATCTTTTAAATTGGCATCCTGAAGCTTCGCACCCTTTAGATAAGCACCACTCAGATCGCCACCACTCAGGTCGCCATTGGGACAATTTCTGGTCGAAGAAAGTCTCTCCAGATCTTCGTGTTTCATCTTTTTCCTAATTCTGGAAATGAAAAATCATTAATTTTACTATTTAGTCTTTAAGCTAAAAATGTCTGGCTTTCTTTCTGTGTAGGATGTGTATGTTCTACTTCTCTAATGAAGTGTTTATCATCATAGAATTTTTTTAAATTTTTTAGCATAACTCATTGGTGCTCGTCGATGCCAATTCTTCAAATATTAAAGAAAGGACCCTGAATTTTAAATTTGATCCTGGAGTCATTATCCCGAAAGTTGAAAAACTCTTTCGTACCCCGCTGAGAACTAAAATATAAGCGGTCAAAGCTAGGTGAGAAATCAGGTTCTGTAGTTTCAGAATTGTCATGCCCGACCAACTGTACAACAGGTGCGATTACACTGTCAGTGCCAATAACCACAATTGCCAGATTAACCCCGTCCTCTACAACGAGAATGTCGCCCACTGGTGATACTGTCAAATTGTCGAACCCACTGGGAATTGGTGTACACGAAGAATTCTGGTCGTAGATGATATTAAGCTCCCAACAGATTGTTCCATATGCCCAAAATCTATTGTCGTCTTTTGTGGAGAACTAGACAATCCCGTTGTGATACCAAATGCCCTCACCTCCGTTGAATGGTGTACTCGTAGGGATTTGATTTTGTGTAGCCATAGTAAGTGCGGTAGGATCTAGAATCCTTAGCGATTCGGTTAAACCAGACTCTTCCTGAACAATTCGTAAAAACTCCAAAGTTCCAAATGTGAGGTCAGGATAACTCTTTGGATTGAAACGATATAAACGCCCATCTGGCTTATCTTCAGTCAGGTATAGCTACTGCTTCAGTAGATCAACAGCTATTGCTTCATGATTGAAGCGGCCGAGTGAAGGGGTAAACAGTTGGGGACTTGATGCCATAGGGATCGCACTCCCAGACTTGACCATCTTCAGATTCTTCGCAGGAAAGCTAGGTGTTCCAAGGAGTAACCCCTCCGGCACAATTTCGGGATGTGTTCTTCAGTCTACTACAGGCGTTGATTACTCTCCCATCTGATGCAAACTCTAAAGCACCAACACCCCCATTGCTGTAACTCAGTTCGCTGTTACTAACTTAAATCCATCCCCCATCACTTTTGGCATAGACAGCACCCCCATCAGGTGCTCCATGCCAAATGTAGGATGATTCCCGCGGAGCTTTGCCAGACTCTGCAAGGATACGACTTTTGAACCCTTTAGGAAGTTGGACTCCGTTCTGATCAGACCACTGTAAAGGGCCAGGTTGTTTGAGATTGGTTGCAAGAGATTTTTAGAATTTCAGTAGCTGGAGATGTGTTTTTACAATCTAAAGAATTATTGCTGTAATTTGCTTTGGCAGCACTTGTAATATTAAGATAGAGGACTGTACCTACACCAATCAGAACAGTTTGATACGACAAGTGCCGAAGCATAGATCGGCGTTTTAGTAAGTCATCTCGCTCTGAGTTTGTTTTTACTAAAACATCCATTGTGTTTAATGGTTTTTTTGATTGATCTTAGGATATAAACTGAAGTATGCGGAATAATGAATTTTGAGTAAAAAGCATTCAAAAAGATAAAGAAGACCGTAAAGAATATTTGTCATATAAATTCAATTATTATGAAGATCAAAAATTGAGGAAAATACTCTTACAAATCAACTACTGAATGGTAGACAATTTTCAATGATTAGTCTAGAGTCTGGCTGCATCTTCCCTCTTATAGAATGATTTCTCCAAGAGTCGAGAGGTTGTTAGAATCAACCTTTTTAATTAAGCACAAAAGAAAGGAGTCCAATGTACACAGCCGTCGCAAACGTAAAGGTTACCCCTGCTTACTGGGAAGCACTGATGAAAAACCCAGATTCAGATCGAGCAGCTGCCATTGCAACAGCCATGGCCAGTGTTGGAGGCAAGCTACAATTCTTTGGTTTCACTCATGGCAAGTAGGATGCGATTTTTCCGGGGAAGCTCCCTCTGAGGCGGCTTTCATGTCTGTTATTGCTAGTGCCTGGATGGCAGGAATGATACAGGATGTTTAAACAATACCCTGTATCGCTCAAGAAACGGTCACTGAAGTGATGTCTAAAGCAGGTAGTGCTAATTATAAGGGGCCAGGCCAGTAATTTTTACCAAAGTGCCTCAATTATTGGGTTCCTGCTGAAATGGGAGCCCGACTTAATTGTTCTAGAGGCTTAGGCTCTCTTTATTTAATCAATGGGTAGTTTCAAAGAAACTTGCAACATTACTTTTGAGTTGCTGCAGCACAATGGTTTCTGGGTCATCCTTGCCAGGAAATGACTGAATTTGGAAGTTGATCGCTTTGCCGCGGAGTGCGAAGTGTTCAGATGGCCATCGCTACCTAGAGCCAGTATTTAGAATTTTTTTACAAATAAAGCTCCAGGGTTCATCCACTTCAACGAGGGCTCGGTCTTGGGTTAGATTACAGTCAATTTTTCAGCTGGCTGAAATACCAGCGTGAAAATCCTCAATAGCGTTAAACTCGACTATTCTTAGTGAGGAGAACGCAATTCAGATGCGCAGTGAGGACATAGTATCGTTAGATTCCTAAGTCGCAGAATTTGCATCAGTTTTCTAAACTATACAATTAATTCAAATTAACTTGAATTGAATCTAATTAAGAATTCATTTAGAAAAATACTGAATTCTTCGGAGAATAACTTGAATAAATACAGATTATTATTGGAAATAAAGAATTATTTTTTCTACCTTACCAATGTCATAAAGAAAATTGTTTTTTTTACGATTTTGATCTTGCTTTATGGAAATAATCAACTAGTTGCTTTTGAAAATAAAGAAAAAATATATTTAATTACATCAGGTGATCAAACAAGTATACCAAGAGAATATTATTCTTTTTTAGAAGGAGTAAAATATGATTTATCTTACGAGGAGTTAGCAGAAGCTGACTGGTCCTCTAAATTGAATACTCCCCAATCATTTTACGATGGTTATTGGGTTAGAATAAAAGTTAAGAATAAGACAAAAGAAGAAAATTTAGGGTTAGTTCATAGATGGAATTTTGAAAAAAGAATTGTTTATAAGAACACTAATAAAGAGTATATTTTCCCGTTAGTAAGGTCTGTATATAATGAGTATATCCATAAATCGGAAGACCGTATTTGGTATAACTACAAAATAATAATGCCAAAAGATGATCTAGTCGAAATCTACAGCTATTTTAGAAGTCAGCCGCTTGATAGAAATCAGATTTTTGAGGGGGGTCTGGACTGGATGGCAATTGGATTATGGCAAGATATTGAATTTAATGAAGTCATGAGGCTATTGGGATATGTTGTAATGATTTCGATGCTAATTTGTTTTGGATTATACTTTTTATTTTATTTTATAGTTTCTAAAGAAAGATCGTATCTCTGGATTTCGGTAACACTTTTAGTTGGGCTGTACCCATTTATTACTTGGATACTCAGCTCTACATTTGGTGTAAGATTTAACTATATTTATGGGGCAATTGGTTTGAGTATTATGTCGATTGTCCTAATAAAGTTTTTTCAAAATTTACTCTCATTTAAAAAGATATTTCCTAAAACTTATAATACTTACGAAATTGTCGTAAAATTTTATTTTTTATGTGCATTGATCTATTTTTACGATTCTCTGCAATACCCAAACACTGAACTGTACAAAAATATAATAAAATATCCATATCACCCTTGGGGCGTTGGTACAATCCCAATGAATTTAGCACTCATTCCGGTAGGTTTAATATTGATATCGGCTGTTTGTATTTCCTATTTACTATGGAGGAGAGGTGACAAGGTTGCAAAGTTTCTGTTTTTTGCTTTTCTGGTGCCTGTAGTCATATTTCCTACAGCATTTATTGATATGTGGTTTTTATTTGAGACAGGTTACACATTAAAAGTCATTAAAGACGCAATACAAGTATTAGCATTTTTACTAATACTCATCATGCTTGGAATGGCACTTGCTCAAAAGCTGAATAACATAAAACAAATTGCTATTGATCAATTAGAGGAAAAAGTGCTCTCAAGAACTAGAGCTCTTTCAGAGGCTAATCAGTTAATCACCAAAAGTGTTGATTCAGCTAGTATGATTCAAAATGCAATTCTCCCAAAGTTTGATCATCAAGAACATGGTTTCGATGAGCTAAAATACCTCTGGATGCCTAGAGATGTTGTTGGTGGTGATTTTTATTGGGTTGGTAAAAAGGGAAATTGGACTTGCCTGATGGTAGCAGATTGTACTGGTCATGGTATCCCCGGGGCATTCATGACTTTGATATCTACAACTTTGCTAAATCGAGTCAAAGAGATTGTTGATCTCAGCAAACCGGATCAGATCTTGGATTCATTGGATTTCTTACTAGAAGAAACACTTAAATTTGACGAGAATACGGGTACTGAATTTGGATTAGATGGGGGGGTCTGCTGTTTTTCACAGAAAGATGAGGTTCTTCGATTTTCTGGAGCCAAGATGAATCTTTACTATAAATTAGAAAATAAAATATGTGAATTAAAGGGAAATAAAAAGAGCCTTGGCTATGTAACAAAGCCTCATCCACAAACTTTTAATATACATGATGTTAGTCTAAAAAATAACCCAACTTTCTATATGTTTTCTGATGGTATAACCGACCAAATTGGTGGTCCTAAGAAGATAATGTATGGTAAGAAGAGGATTTTTCAAAAGATCACTGAGACTGAAAGTCTAGATTTAACAATTCAAAATATTTCACAAGATTTTAATCAATATCAAGGTGAGAATAAAAGAAGAGATGATATCTCATTATTCGGTTTTCGGATAAACAATCTAATGCAAACTGCATGAACTAAATAAAAGGAAAAATGGATTCGATTAAGTTTTATAAACTTCAAAAGACTCTCAAGGAAAACAATATAATGTTTTGTTACAGTGGATATGTAACTCAAAAAATACTGGTTGCAATCGGAGAGACGATAAAAAAGAAATTAGAAGTTGAAGAGACTGAACTCGGAAAAACGAAAAAAGTTTTTTCAATATTTGTTGAGGGAGTTCAAAATGTGATTCGTTACTCAGCTGATTCAATTGGTGAATCAGATGAATTAGATAATGAGGTCCGTTATGGTATAGTTACCATTGGAAGTAGTGTAAAAGGTATTACAGTTCAGTGTGGTAACTTGATATTTAACAAAGATGTTATACGAATGAAAGAACGTGTTGAGTTGATTGCTGGTAAAGACAAAGATGAATTGAAAAAATTATATAAGCAACAAATGATGGAAGGTCCAGAAGAGGGCAGTAAAGGCGCTAGTTTAGGGTTTTTAGAAATGGCTAGAAGAGCAGGTCATCCTCTTGAGTTTTCTTTTGAGGAAGTAAGTGAAGAATATACTTTTTTCTGTATTAACGCGATCATTTGAGTGGTAAGATGGATAATTTAGAAATTTCAGCTACAGAGACTACTCCAGAAATTAAATTTGATTTTGATAGTCACTATTTTTTATTTGGTGGAGAATCTTATCCGGAGCACTCGGATGAATTTTATCGGCCAATTCTGGAATTAATTCAAAAGTACTCACAGAACGAATTAGAAAGTTCTGCAACGTTTGTTTTCAAACTAACTTACTTTAATAGTTCAAGTGCTAGAGTCCTGATGAAGCTTTTTGAACTCATCGATGAAATGGGAGAAAATAGAGAGGTTAATATTGAGTGGCACTACCATGAGGAAGACGACACTATGGAAGAATTTGGTGAAGATTTTTCTGATGACATTGAGAATGCTAATTTCAAGCTAATAAGTTATTCAGATGACTGATTTACTTTCTCATGAACAGTCTATCATTGAACAAGGCAAAAAGCGTTTAGAAAACCAAGAGGAAATCGATCCTAGTGACTATGCAGAACTACTGAAAGCTTATGTAAAACTCAATAAGGAACAAAATCGCCTTATCCGTCTTAGTGACAAGAGTCAGAAAAAATTAAGTGTCGCCAACGCTAGACTCGCGAACTTTTCGACCAAGCTCTCCAAATATTTCTCTCCTGAGGTCTACAATTCACTATTTACAGGTGAGTTAGACGTTAAAGTTCAAACTCAAAGAAAGTTATTGACAATTTTCTTCTCTGACTTGGAAGGTTTTACAGAACTGACAGAGAGGCTTGAACCAGAAGTCCTGACTGAACTGTTGACACACTATCTTACAGAAATGTCTAAAATTGCATTGCGATGGGGAGGTACGATCGACAAGTACATCGGTGATGCGATTATGATTTTTTATGGAGACCCTGTTAGTAAAGGTGAGAAAGCTGACGCAACCAATTGTGTTCGGATGGCAATGGAGATGATCGACCAACTAGCCGAAATTCGAGCAATTTGGAAAGAGAAGGGATTAGCCCTGCCACTAAACGCTCGGATGGGAATTCACACAGGCATTTGTACAGTTGGGAATTTCGGTTCCGAGAATAGATTGGATTACACAGTAATTGGTAACGGTGTGAATTTAGCCTCCCGACTTGAAAGTAACGCAAAACCGAACTCGATTCTTATTTCAGAAGATACCTTTCTCCATGTTCGTAGTAATATCAATTGTTCAAAAAATAGTACCATCAAAGTAAAAGGAGTCTCTTACCCTGTACAGACTTATAAAGTTGAAGGTCTTGTTGAGGAGCAAACAGATAAGACAGGTTACACCGCACATCAAATTCCCGGGCTGTCATTGATTCTTGACCAAAATAAAATTGAGAACCGGGCATTGGTCAGAAAGAAAATCAAAGAAGCCTTGGACCTCCTTGATTGAATTTATTGCCCTCCCGATTCCCCTCTTACGCTCTCTATTGAAACTATGAAAATTCAAAATCACATATGTGTTCACATTGTTTTGTATTGCTCTATCTACTTGTTGTTTGGTTGTTCTCAGTTAGGTGAAAACCCAAGTGGCTCTTATCTGGAAGATCTGAAAAAATCTCCAAATTACTCGATTAAAAATAATAAATTTATGAATCGAAGGGAAAACATTTTTGAGGAAATGAGAAAAAAAGATAGCTTCTGGAATAACCCAATGAAGCGCTTTTCCAACAATATGATCTTCAACTCAAATCAAACTATCCCAGAACAAAAACTCCCAGAAGTTCATCCTCCCAACATACAGAAATTTTTAGAACCAACCGACAGCATCAAGTTTATATGGTTTGGTCATTCAACAATTTTGATCAATATATCGAATACGATTGTGCTTGTTGATCCGGTTTTCTCACCCTCAGCCTCACCAGTTAACTTTCTTGTCCCAAGATTTCAACCTCCTGTCTTAGATCTATCAGAACTTCCAAAAATTGATGTGGTTTTGATTTCGCACGATCATTACGACCACTTGGATATGAGAACGGTTCAAGCTCTAAAGAATAATGTTTCTAAATTTATTGTTCCTCTTGGCGTTCCGTCACACTTGAGGAGATGGGGAGTTCATGATGAACAAATCATAGAATTAGATTGGTGGAATTCTGCTGATTTTATGGGGGTTTCATTTACCTCTACACCAGCACAACATTTCTCAGGAAGACAGGCGCTTTTCAATATTCAAAAAACGTTATGGTCATCTTGGGTGGTTCAGTCTGGGGATGTCAGTTTTTACTTCAGTGGAGACTCTGGATACGACATTCACTACAAACAAATTGGTGAGCAGTTCGGGCCCTTGGACCTGGTTTTTATTGATAGCGGCCAATATAACGTCCGCTGGAGAGCAGTTCATAATTTACCTGAGGAGGCAGTACAGGCTGCTATTGATCTCGAGGGGCGTTATTTAGTTCCTGTTCATTGGGGTATGTTCAATCTTGCTATTCACAATTGGTACGATCCAATCCAACAGAGCGTTAAGTATTCCAAAAAATATAAAGTAAAACTTCTGACTCCTAAACTTGGGCAGTTAATCTCCCTAGCAGACAAGACGAAAACAGATGATTGGTGGTCTAAGTTAATTAAAGGAATGAATGATTAATCTAATAGTTAAGAGAAATGCAACTAGAGTTAAAATGAAGCGCTTATCAATTTTCTATTTTTTGCGTAAATGTCTAGTAATATCTATTCTTTTCATCCAAGTGAATACA
>MDTD01069173.1_pt1 | contig 35972 bp, 28 predicted proteins | sample 811221 | NCBI WGS metagenome assembly MDTD01 (sample SAMN05326646, study PRJNA326480) | marine metagenome | isolation source: seawater | place: Pacific Ocean: South West | collected 2011
GGCGGGTGCCCGTAGTCTCCATATTGTCCCGTGAGCACCGCGATGAGCTTTTCGTTTTGAGTGAGCGAACGCAGCACCTCTAACGTGGTTTTCGACGCGTATTTTTTAAAATCTTTGCGTAAAAATGGGCCCGCGATGAAAGACTGCATTTGGGACAGTGCTTTTTCCGCGAAAAAGTTTCTCGCACCCCGTGCCGCATTGCGAACTTCAACGATGTATTGGTCAATGGCTTTGGCATCATCAGGGAAATAAGTTTTGAGCTGCTCGGTAAATGCTTCTCGGCCTTTGACGAAATCGTAAATTTCATCCCCAAATCGAATGCGATCGTAAACGTCGCCCATGTCTGCCCATTCTAAGGTGCCATCGGTGACGTACCGGAAGAGCCGGGCCAAAAAACTGGTTTCACGGTTGACTTCGCCAATGTAATGAACGCCCACGTCCCATTCATACCCCTTGCGTTTAAAGACATGGGTGTAGCCCCCTGGCATGTAATGACGTTCTAAGACGAGGCAGCGCCATCCTTCTTTGGCCAGCAAAGCGGCGGTGGTCATGCTGCCAATGCCTGAGCCAATGAGAATGGCATCGTAGTCATCGCCCACATCCTGTTGCTTGTAAGAGACAGTTGTTTTGGACATGCTATTTCCGTGAACGCTTATTGGAGTTGATCAGGGTAGGTGAGGGTCATGAATTGGTTTTCTGAAATTTGCGCAGGCGTGAATGATGCCGTTTTGCCGTTGGGCCACCGCACTTCGAGGGTGTAATCGCAACCGCGATCGCCAAGTCCAAAATGCTGCGCTCGCGTGTCTTCAGAATTGTACATGCCGCGCCCACCTTTTTTCTCGCGCATGAGGGTTTCGTTTTCAAAAATAATGCTGATGCGTGTGCCAAAGGCATCTCGGCTGACGTTATCGCCATCCCCTTTGACCTCAATGGCCAGCCACCTGTTTTTATGACCGATGTCATTGCGAAACAAAAAGTTGGGTCGCCCACCACCGGTGTCTCGCCCGCCCACCAAAAGATCCAGGTCACCATCTCGATCAATATCGGCCCAGGCGTGATTTTGTGCATTTTTCATCCGCGCAAAGTGTTTGCAGAAACCTTTGGCGTGACACAATTCGCCTTCGGGGCAATCGCTGGTGGCGGTGCAAGGGTTTCTGCAGCGACGGGTATTTGCCACCAAGGGCAGGCATTGTTCATCTTCCGGGCAGATGGCATCGCTCGTGCATTCCGTGAGACTCGCTGAGACGCCTTCGTCGATGTGGTTGATACCGCTGTTGGGGCCCAGGTTCACCACGGACCCATCTTTTTGCTGGTGAATCAAACCGAAATACGCTTTTTGGTCCATGTCTTGATAATTGTTTTCGTACTTTTTATCTCGGGACACCGAAAAATCCATGAGACCATCGTTGTCAAAGTCGATGGTGGCACCATCCACATCTCCTTCATTGTATGGATAATTACGCGTTGTATTTTCAGAGACAAATGCATAGCCACCGGCCTCGCCTTGATTGATGAGGATTTGGGTTGGGTCGCCCCACTGTCGACCCGAGTCCGGGTGAGAGATGGCGGTCATAAAAATATCGAGATTGCCATCGTTATTAATGTCGTCACAGTCGATTCCAAAGCCATTGTTACCGGTATAGTTTGAGGCGTCTCGACCTGGCTCAAGGGCATCGTTGGCACTGGCGCTGCCAAACGGGTTACCCGTACCTTGGGCTGCAAACCCTTTGCCGATTGCTACATTCGTAAAATTCGCATCACCATCATTTTCCCAGAGGGCATTTAATCCATTGGCGGTACTGATGCTGTAGGTGGAAACAAAAATATCTAAGTCACCATCGTTATCGAAGTCGCAGGCCACGCTGCCATTGCTGGGTTGATAAGGCATGCCGGGCATATTCGATGTGGCGTCAGTGAAGGTGCCGTCTCCATTGCCAAGGAAAAACTTATCGGGTTGCGCGGCCAGGGTGCTGCCCACGCCCACAAAAAGATCGAGTGTTGCATCGCCATTAAAGTCTGCAAAAACAGCATTGGCCACTGCGCCACTGATGGATTCGACTCCCGAGCTGCTCTTGGCCGTAAAATGCCCCTGCCCATCGTTGAGTAGAATTTGGTGGGTGTGTCCGGAGAGACTGATGTCCATGCCTGAGAACACATCTTGATCTCCATCGTTGTCCACATCTCCAAAAGCAAAAAATGCGGATTGGACGTCACGAAGCCCGGAGGCATCGCTAAAATTGGTAAAGGTGCCGTCTTGGTTGTTGAGAAAGACCAAATGTTCAAAAGGAATTCCGGCCTGAGGGTTGGGAAACAAGCTGTGAAAAATCATGTCATCAAAGCCATCGCCGTTAATATCGGCATAGGCCAAACGAGAATGATCGTTGATGGGAATATCCGTGCGGCTCAGATCGTAATTATCTTCCCGGATACCGCTCGCATCTGAAATATCGGTAAAAAAGTCGGTTTCCGGGGTATGGAGGTCTTGGCTCTGGCAGTTCCCCAGGTTCGGATTGTTTTTGGGGTCGTCTTCTACGCTGGGCGGGCAAGCGCTGAGGAGGGGAAGGGAGACCAAAAGGGGCAAAAGTTGTTTAATGTGCATTTCAAGACTCGCTGTTCTTGCGCCAGAGCGGAATTTTTCTCAAAATAGCGCAGTCAAAGGAATGGAAATCGTACGAGGAACCCTAGCATGTTGCAACCTGTATCGCTCGGACATCATCGTTCTATTTGCCCCGGGCTGGCCTTGGATGGGCGCGGCATCTCTTTGGGCCGTCAATTGGCGATTTTCTTCCCTGACTTGGCTGGGGTGAAGGCCTTTTTTGCCACGGCCACGCACGAAACCAGCTTTGAGCCCATTTTACCATCTTTGGAAATTGTTCGTTCGGTCGATCACCAAGACATCAGTCAGTGGATGGTACGTTTTGATGTCTCTGACAGTTACCATGCCGATCCTTTCGCACAGTGGGCCCGAATGTTTCGGGGACAGGTTTTTTCTGGTAGCGGTGCACATCTGGTGCCTTACCGCGATCAAAAAGGCCCCACCGGCTACGATCTCGAAGATGCGGCCACCGTGGTACGCGGTGCTTCAGGCCTGGTCTTGTATACGCACGCAGGGGTTCGCGAGCGGCACCTCAAAAACAGCGAGTCGTTGCTGGCGTTGGCATTGGGTTTACCGTTGGTGGCCTTGTCGCCCAGTCGGCAAAAGCGCAAGCCGGACCATGTGGCATTTTTGGTCCCTAAGGCACTGCGAACACCCTTTTTCCGTTATTGCCAAGATCGGGGCGTGACCGGCCACGTGCTTTCGGTCACTGCCGAAAAAGAAAGTTTGTTCGCGGGGGCCAGTAAAAGTTTTTATTTGGTGAATTGTGAATCGGTGTCCGGGGCCATGCTCGAGTTAATGGCGGCGCTTCCGGGGGTTGAAGTGCTCTCTTGCAATGCGCGAAATGTGTTTGTGTCTTGGCCCTATGCCCACCCTTTTGCGCTGGAGAGTTTGGCACCCATTTTTAAAGAAGATCGTCTTTTCATTTTTTCTCAGGCTCATGAAGTGACCGCGACGTTCGCCGCCTTTGATGATCCGGTAGACCTGTCTCATTTCACGGGTAAAGAATTCAGTACCAAGCGGAGATTGCAGGTACATGAACGCACGCCCATGGATCGCAATTTGAGCGAGCTTTCCATTCCCATCGCGCTAACACAAAACCACGCGCCCAGAGCTCACGTGGATGCAGTTTTAATTCCCACAGATCGGCTGCCCTGGGTGCAGTCTCTCCTTTATAATTTGCCGCGCCAAGTGTTGGCGGAAAGCAAAGGTGTGTTGACGGAGGCGGGGCTGTTTATCATCTCACCGCGAGAAGCAGCCCATTGGCCCATGGGGCACTTTTTCCAATTGGTTGGTGCAGATGTTTATTTGCCTTGGGGGTACCATTGGGTTCCGCGGGTTTCGCCAGAAGACTTTAGAGCCTCTTTAGACATCGACGATGCTTTTTGTTGCTTTGTTTCAGAGGATGAGTCCATCCAATTGATCGCGAAAAAGAATTTTGAAGAATTGTCTCGGTCAGTGCTCGCACCGTTTACGGTCCAGCATTTGGAACTCATGAGTTTGGACGAGCGAACGGAAGTCAATGAACCAGAAATTGCACATTTGCCGCAGAGCCGGTTTGTACTTTGGCGCGGCATGAAGTGGGACAACAAAGAAGCCCCGCCCGCTTTGCCAGAGAAAACCAAAACCGAGAGTCCAAGCAACGGGGACAGCAATGGCTGACAAGGCTTTTGATTGGGCAGAGGATTTTTTTCGCCCATTGGTGTCGGGTGGAACTTGTTTTGTGGGTAACCCTTTAGGGCAAAATTTTATCCGGCAGTCATTGCGCATGACCCACGAGATGGTTTTTGAAGAGGTGCGGCCCATCCTATTGCGTTCATATGCCGAGTGGCTGCCTCAGGCACCGGTGCCCTTCGATAATTCGTTTGGTCTATTGACCGCCGCGCTTTACGAACTTTGTGCCACGGCTCACCCGCAGACCGATGCGTTTTATGCACAGGCCCATGATTTCGCTGCCCATGCACGAACACAGATTCAAGATTTAAATATCCCTAAGACGCCTTCAGCCTTGGTGGTGCGACACTTGGCGGTGGCCCCCATGCTAACGCTTTCCCGCAAAGCCATCGAAGTGCAATGGTGGAGTGGCCAAAAAACGTTTTATGGGGAGCAGCCAGAACGCCATTTGTTGTGGTGGCCCAAGCTTCGTCGTGTGCGCCTCGAAGAGAAAAGTCAGCCTTTTTGGTTGGCGGCGTGGCGCAGCGGTGACGAGGTGAACCGAAACTCGCGTCGCAAACTGCTAAAGGCTTTATTGCAACAATCGCCATTGAGTATGATGGTCGCGGTGGTGTGCGATTTGCCTTTAACGCGGTTCGATCTGAATCCACTGTTACGAGCACACGCTCAAGATCGCGCCGAAGGCTTTTTACTCTGGGAAGACCCCACTTTGGCACGGGGCATCATGGATTGGTGGCTGAGCCAGGACCCCAAAAAAGCCAGTGACACATTGGCCTTTTGGCTCCTTAATTCTTTAGAACGAAAAATGGCCGATGTTTATGCACAGCGGCGTTGTTTAGAAATATTAATGTATCTGCTGTGGAGCACTTTGGTCATGAAATCTCCGCACCAAGAGCGCTTGGTCATTTGGGGCAAAGACTTTTGGGATACCGACCTTGAACAATGGCCGGAAACCCGTCTCCTTAAATGGGGCTTGATTCAGTGGGCGTTGAACCATCCCAGCCTCAGCCCCCCTTTTTCAGCGTTGGCGTCTAAAGAGCAGCAACTGTTCGAACAAATGTTATCTCGTTTGGCCCACCCTGAAATACAGTCCCGGGTGACCGGCATAGAAAACCAGCTTAATCTTATTTGGCCCGCTTAAGGGGTTGTCGTCTCGTTGACTTGAAACGAGTTAAAGAACGTTTCAACCGGTTCGGAATCCAAACTGCCAGGGGGAACCGCAGCCACCACGAGGTAGAGTCTCTCATCGGATTCGGTGGCTCTGATTTCCAACTGCCGCCCTTTTTGTTCTCCCCATAAGCGCCCATCTTCTTCTTTGAAAAGGTTCAAGGGTTTGTAACGGTTCTGAGCCATGCTTTTGAGCCACCAAGATTTTTCGTCGGTAGACATATCATTCCAAAAAGTGGGCTTATTTGTGTGAATCACTTCGAAGTACCAAGGCGATAGAAGGCCGCGGTGAACGCCCAGCTCCATGAGAAATTCGTTGTCTTGCTGTTTGAGGGTGAGGGTGTCGGTGCCGTAGGTTAAAGTGGTTGGCGTTTGCACTGTGAAATCACCCTCGATGGATGCGTACCAGTGGGATTCGGTGTTTTCAAAAGCGGCAGGGCTGTGATGGGCTTGGCAACCCATGAGGAAGAGCATGGGGATGAGGAGCAGGTGTTTCATGTTTACACCCCTTGATAAACGCCGCTCTTGCCACCTTCTTTATAGAGCAACCGCGTTTGGGTCAGGACCATGTCTTTTTGTACGGATTTGGCCATATCGTACAAGGTGAGCCCGGCGATGCTAACGGCGACCAAGGCTTCCATCTCAGCGCCGGTTTTTCCCGTAAGCTTGATCTCACTTTGGATCACAATGCCGTCCGAAGCGCGTTCGAATTGAATATCCACTTTGTTGAGGTGAAGGGTGTGGCACATGGGAATGAGTTGAGCGGTGTGCTTGGCCGCTTGAATGCCTGCGATTTTTGCGGTGGTGAGGGCATCACCTTTGGGAAGCGCTTGCGACCAAATGGCTTCGATGGTGTCCGGTTTGGCCATCAGGGTGGCACAGGCCCGGGCAATGCGGACGGTGTCGTTTTTATCAGAGACGTCCACCATTTGAATGTTGCCTTGGTCGTCGAGGTGTGAAGACTTTTTTGTCACCATTGGATCCTTTTAGTTTTGATGGGGGGTCGCCCATTTGCCCACTTGTTCGATGATTTTATCAAAGCCCGGGATATCCAAGAGACCACGGGTGGAGTCCATGCGATCCAGCAGACGGTAATGATCTTTGAGCGCTTTTTGCCCTGCAGCGCCCAAGTCGATGCCCAAGACTCTTGCGGGTTCATAGCCGTCCCATACCATGCCCAGACCCATCATCACCCATTTGGCTTGTTTGGCTTTGAGGCGTGTGGCCGCGATGGGTGACAAATTTTTTAGAAGTTGTGGCAAGTACAGCACGGCGATGGCGGTGTGTTTTTTTTCATCGCGGGCGATATAGGCCAAGACATCGGAGACCAAAGGATCGTGGATGGCTTTTTGCAGGGCAGAGAGGGTGTGGTTGGCGATGTTTTCAACAAAAAGGTGCATGCCCACCATTTTGGATGGCACATCGTTGGTTTTCACCAAGTCAGTGAGCAGTTGTCGCGCAAAGAAAGAGGGGGGGGCAATATTGTCCAACAGAGGGATGAGCCGCTGAAAAGCGCCCACGTGTTTGGCTTCTTCCACCACTTGGCAAGCGAGCACCTGACGGGCTTCTTCATCGGTGACGGTGGCCACCAATTGACTGGCGATGGTAAGGGCTGCCCGCTCTCCATAGTAGGTGATACTGAGCAGGCGCGCCAAGGCTTGTCGTTCCGCAGTGGTGAGGGTGATGTCACGGTCCCAATTGATATCCGTGGTTTCGTTCCAAAAATCATTTTTGGCTTTTTCGTAGAGGTTTTGAAGTCGAGGGTGCCCATTGGGGAGCTCAGGGGTGAACAGCAAATCGACGGCTTTTTGATCCATGGGGGTCCTCAAATGGGTTGCAGGGCCAATCTAGCCCATTGAAAAGCTACAACAAGCGGGCATGGGACCTATCTTCCATTGATTTTCTCCAACCCACAACATCACAGCAGGGGCCCAAAAGCACCTAACATACTGAATAAAATGGGATAAATCTGTTTTTAGGGGGGACGGTTGGGTGGCAGAAAAAGTCACCAAGGCGGTTGACCAGCGGGATTTGGCCTCGTAGGTACCAGTCTTCCTTGGGGATTTTCCCCAAACAACCAAGATCTTTTGGATCTGTAACCGCTTCATCCATTGATACCATCGCATATTGCGAGGTGATGAAGACAAGGAGACAGTCATGGCACGTTATAGAGGCCCACGTCTTAGAATTATTCGCCGCTTAGGAACCGCTCTGCCCGGTTTGATTCGTACCGATGCAGATTTGCGTCGTCCTTATCCACCCGGACAACACGGCCCCAACCGCCGTCGCAAAATGTCTGACTACGCTTTGCGCTTGGCCGAAAAGCAAAAGATTCGTTTTCACTATGGTTTGAGTGAGAAGCAGTTGCGTCGTTACGCTGCCAAAGCTTTCCGCGCCAAAGGCAACAGTGGCACCAACTTGATGGTGGCCTTGGAGCGTCGTTTGGACAACGCCGTTTTTCGTGCCGGATTCGCACCCAGCATTCGTGCTTCCCGCCAAATGGTAGGTCACGGCCACGTGACCGTTAACGGTAGCAAAGTGGACATCGCGTCTTACGAATTGCGTGTGGGCGACGTTTTGGCTGTTCGCGAAAACAGCAAAATGAAAGCGCACATCATCGAAGCTCGTAAAGACCCCATGAACCTGCCACAACCCGAATGGCTCGAAAATGGCGAAAAAGAAGACGAAGTGAAACTCAACATGTTGCCCATGCGCGACACCGTTCCTTTTGAGTTGAACGAGCAGTTGGTGGTGGAATACTACTCCGGTCGATAATCTCGATTCGGCAACTTGCAACAAAACCGCTTTGGCGATCGCCATGGCGGTTTTTTTTTGCTAAAACACACCGCAGGTCCCGAGCTGAAGGAATTATTATGGAAAAAGAAGCGGTCAAAGCCCAAATCGCCGACGCCACAACGCAGGTCATTCAAACCGCAGACCCTGTGTCACAAATGTCTTTTTGGGAGCTCGCCACCCACTCCGGGCCCTTGGCTTTCGGGGTATTGGTGTTGTTGGTGGTGTTTTCCTTGGTGAGTTGGGCCATCATCTTTGTCAAATGGCTGAATATTCGTCAGGCGGTTAATGAATCACTGACCTTTTTGGATACCTTTTGGCAAAGCAAGCGCTTGGACGACATTTATCAAAAAGCGGAAACCATGGTCACTTGCCCCATCGCTCAGGTTTTTCGTCAGGGTTACCAAGAACTGCTCAAAGTAAAGCGCCGCGAAAAAAACCAGGAGGCGGGGGGCATGCAGTTGGGCGGCATTGAGAATATTGAGCGGGCCTTGAGACGGGCCATGACCGCTGAGATGACCGAGCTGGAACGTTTAATTCCCTTCTTGGCCACCGTGGGCTCCACCTCGCCCTTTATTGGTTTGTTTGGAACAGTGGTGGGCATCATGAAAAGCTTTCAGGAGATTGGGGTGAAAGGCTCTGCCAACTTGGCCACTGTTGCCCCTGGGATTGCTGAGGCTCTGATCGCCACCGCTGCAGGCTTATTGGCCGCCATTCCGGCTGTCATTGCTTACAATACTTTCAGTCAGCGGATTCGTGTATTGGGCGCAGAAATGGATAACTTTTCTTCGGATTTCATGAATATCGTTCGCCGGCACTTTTTCTAAGCACGGCTTTTGACTGATCAGCGATCGTTTAGCTCAGAATGGCTTGCATGTACGCCACCGCCCACAGTTGAGGGCTGGTGATGAGCAAAAAGGCCATCAGTGGCTCATCGTTGGCCAAATTGACAAACTCTTGAAACAGTTTTTTACCCCAAATCACGGCTTCCCCCGGCCACCTACATGTAGGTTAAAGTAAGATAGACGCTAACTGCCTGATCTTTAGTGGGATGTCAAGAGGTCAAATGACTCGCCAATGGCGAAGGGGCCATTTTCTCGCCGCATGGCCCAAGAAATGGTGTCCACCCGAAAGGTGATGGGGTGCCAATGGGATGCGAACGCATCAAAATCGAAGGCATCACTTTGGCCAGAGGAAACCGCGCCCAAGATCATGTGGGGTTTGTATCCTTTTGCATAGTGAGACACATCGGCACAGTCGGGAAACATGTCTGCCAAGGCTTCTTGCACCCGCATGAAGGGTCGCTCATCTTCAGGGGCGGCATAGATCAAATGGCGGCCACTGCGTTGGGCGAAACGGCCCAAACGGGACAGTTTTACCGTGAATGACGGGGTATCCAGACACAAACGACGCAACATGTGTGCGGTGTTGGGCTGGGTGGCACAATCGTAGGGATGAAAGGGGTAAGCCAGATTGATGTGCGGCATCCAACGCTCTTCTTTGGTGCTGAGGCCGGATTTGAATTCTTCGATCTGGGGGCTGTGGGGTACCCGTATGACCAAAGCAGAACGGTGCGTTTTACGAAGCAAGTGTTGTGTTTGTACCGGTGCGGACATAAGACCCCTTAAGCCGGGCCAACTTACGGCAAAACGAAACTTGAAGGCAAGCACAGCACATGAATAACATTCACAAATGGCGTCAGCGCTTTTTTGACGCCTTACAAAATGCCAGTTCCCTAATAGCGGTGGAATCGCCAAGCGTTCAGATGTCATACGACCGATTGTGGACCTGTGCTCAGGCTTATGCCCATGAATTGAAAAGTAAGGGGTTTGCCCCGGGTGATCGCGTTGCAGTGGCGATGCCCAGCGAGCCCTCTTTGTTGGTGATGCTTTTGGGCCATTATTTAGCCGGTGTGATTCATGTGCCGATCAACACGCGGTACGGCCGCAACGAAATCGCGCATGTGCTTCACGATTGTGAGCCCAAAGCCATTTGGTTGAACCCAAGCTTGGGGTGCGCAGCACATGTCGATGACATTGCGGAAGAAGCTGATATCCCCGTATGGCAAGATCCGTCTGAGTTACTCCAAGATAAACCCGTGCATGCGGCTGACCGTTCTCGTGTCACAGATGAAGACATTGCTTTGTTGATTTACACGTCCGGCACCACCGGAAAGAGCAAAGGGTGTGCCTTGAGCTACCGAGCGGTGTTGTCTAATATTTGGCATTTGTCATCGGCATGGCAATTTTCAAAAACGGATCGTTTGGTGTTGTCCCTGCCACTGTTTCATGTGCACGGCTTGTGTTTGGCTTTGCACAGTGCGCTTTGGCACGGTGGCACTGTTCTGTTAGAGAAAAAGTTTTCCACCGAAACCATCGTGAACCACTTTGCAAACAACCAGGCCACCGCATTTATGGGTGTTCCCACCATGTACCACCGTTTGTTGGAAGCCTTAGAGAAACAACCGAATGATGCCGCAGCTTTGTCGAAAGGTCGGTTGTTCACATCGGGCTCAGCGGCTTTATCAACACAACATTTTACTGCATTTCACAAGGCCACTGGGCATCACATCTTAGAGCGTTATGGCATGTCCGAAACGCTGTTGACCTTAAGCAACCCCTACGATGCGGAGCGACGTGCGGGCACGGTAGGGTTTCCCGTACAAGGCGTACAGGCTGAAATCCGAGATGAAAAGGGTGGAGCGGTTGCTCCAGGAGAGAGCGGCACCTTGTGGGTGAAGGGCGACTCCTTGATGAGTGGGTATTGGAAGCAACCAGAGTTGACGGCCAAAGAATTCGATCAGGGTTTTTTTAAGACGGGGGATTGCGTGATGCGTGATGCAGAGGGCTATTTCCGCATCGTGGGTCGGGAGAGCAGCGATATTCTTAAAGTGGGTGGTTTTAAAATTGGGGCGCGCGAAATCGAAGAAGCCATCGAAAGTTATGAAGGCATCAACGAGGCGGCCGTGATTGGCGTAACAGACCCAGAATGGGGGCAACGTATCCAAGCTTTTGTGGTGTTGAAGGATGCACAGTCCTTAGATAAAGATGCTTTGCAAGTCTTTCTTAAGGAGCGCATTGCGGGGTATAAAATTCCGAGCGGGGTTGAGGTTCTTTCCGAATTGCCGCGCAATGCTTTAGGGAAGCTGCAAAAGCACAAACTCAAGGTGAGTGAATGATTCAAAGGTTTTTAGCTTGGGTGGCACAGGTCTCGGTGAGGTATCCCCGGCGTGTGATCGCGATGGTGGTCGTGCCCCAATTGCTGATGGGCCTTTTTGTGTTCAACACGCCCTGGGATCTCAGTTTTGGTAGTTTAATGAACCGCCACAATAAAGGTGTGGCCCGCTACATGGATGCCATTGCAGACATCAAATTAGGGGGCCGGCTGTTTTTGCTACTTGAAGGTGACGAAAGGGCCTTAGAAAAGTCAATTTCGGAGATAAACACCGCCATTCAATCTTTGCCGGCGGTCAAAAATGTCTCCACGCCGCCATCCGTGGATTGGTTAAAGCAAAATGCGCCTTATTTCGTAGAGCGTCCTATTTTTGATGCGTGGTTGGGCAGTGCCGTCGAGTCCGAAAATCCCAAGCATGCCCAAACTCTTGAAAAAGCGCAGCAGAAACTCAGTGCCATGGCCAATCAACGTTCCATGAGTGGCTATCGAATGCTTCAAGTCACAACGGTTTCCGATCCCTTGGACGTGGTGGCCGGCGGCGCAGATTATTACGAACTCGAAGCGTCCACCCAAAGTATTCTCAAGGAATATGGCATCAAAGGTTCTTACACCGGTATTGGTGCGGTAGCGGCTCAAGATCAAAGCAAGACTTTTGGGGCAGTAGAGAAGCTCACCCCGTTTTCATTTATGGTTGTGCTTTTTTTGTTTTGGTTGGTGGAGCCCAAACCCTTACGTTTGGTTTTGGTCAGCGTGCCCATGCTCTTGGCATGGTGGGCCACCATGGGGACGGTGGGTCTGGTATTGGGCCAGCTCACCATCATGGAAAGCTTTTTTGGCATCATGATTTTTGGACTCGGTATTGATTTTTCACTCCACCTCATGGTTCGTTTTCGTGAAGAACGGGTCAAAGGTAAAAAATATGAGGAATGTGTGACCCATACCATCAAGGGAACCGGGCATGGTGTCTTGGCAGGAGGCCTCACCACGGCCGGGGCCTTTCTCCTTGCGGGCACCGCCCAGGATATTTCCATGAGCCATTTGGGTGTATCGGGTGGGTTTGGATTGCTTTATTGCCTTTTTGGAACCCTATTATTACTGCCCGCTTTTTGGACCCTTTTTGAAGAACGCAATGCTTCTGAAAAAGTGTTGCGCAAAGAATTGACGATACCTTTGTTGCCCGCGTTGGCCCGTTTGTCCGTACGCTATCCCGTTTGGGTTTTAGCGATCACCCTGCTGACAAGTTACGGGGCTTACCGCGGTTTTGAGCACCAAACTTTTCAAACCAATTTACAAAAAGTCTTTAACCGTGATGTGCCTGCTTTGGAGGTTGCCGATAAAATTCAGGCAATTTTCGGTATCAACGGCAGCTCCTGGATGGTCTTAGCGGACGATTTTGAAGAGGCAGGGGTACTGGCCGAAAAGATGAAGCAAATCCCATTTATCGATCGCGTGGACAGTATCAGTGAATTTGTTCGTGCCGACGCGAAAGACCGACAGCAGCAGATTCAGAAGCACGAAAAAGATATCGAAAACCAAATCACAATTTTAGAAACCATGCGGCATTTAAGCACCGAAGAAGAGGAGAAAGAACTCAATCAAGGGATTGAGGCCATGCAGATTCTCAAAGGTGCGGCCACCATAGGCCCGCCCGACCTCAAATCATTGCCGCCTTCAATCCTGTCATTGCTGCAGGTGGAAGATGGTCGTTATTTGATTCAAGGCTACTCAAAAGCACCCGCTTTAGATGGTGACCTCGCCAAAAAAGAGCGCATCGCGGTGGAACAGGTGTTGCCCGAAGCTTTTTCTTTCAATTTGTTGTTAGAGGACATGATGGCAAGAACCCGACCATGGTTGCTCCCTGTCTTTTTGAGTATTGTCCTTTTTGTCGCTGCTCTGCTGTGGTGGGATTTAAGACGTGTGCGATGGGTTGTGTTGGCTTTGCTTCCCGTGTTGGTGGGGCTCTTGTGGACCTTTGGGGCGCTGTGTTGGTTGCGCGTACCTTTGAACATGTTGATGATCGGAGTGTTGCCTTTGGTGATTGGCTTGGGAGTGGACGACGGTATTCATGTGGTTCGACGCATGCAGGAAGACGATCGTCCCGCACCCGATGAAGCAGCCATCTCTGTGGGACGGGCCATTACCATGACCACCATCACCACCTGTTCGAGTTTTGCGGTGACCCTTTTCGCGAACCACACCGGGCTTGAAAGTATGGGCAAAATTATGCTCTTTGGCTTACCGATTTGCTTGCTCACTTCGGTGATGATCATTCCCGCCTTGGCAACGGTGTGGCGCGAAAAACCTTCAACTTAAAGTGGCGACGTTTTTGAGAAGGCGTTTTGCCGGTTCATTTTCAAAACCGTATCGCAACTGTCGTTGTTGTTGATGCGAATGGCTTCAAACCACGAGCGCTTAGGGTCGGGGTGTTGCATTGGGGTCCTGGGACCTTCTCCAATGAGGTAGGTGGTGCTTTCGAGAATGACGCTCTCACGCAAAACGTTCACCCGGCCCGCTTGTCGGTCAGGTGAGAAAGCTTTGCCATTAAAATGGGTCACGCGTCGTTGAACGGCGTGTAATTCTCCATCGATCATGCCCTCGGCCTTGATGGTGATACCGGGGTGACCGTCTTTGTCTACATCGTATACGATATCGCGAAAAGCCGGACTTTGTGCCTCTTCTAAACTTTGTGGGAGTTTGGCGGTGAGTGGTTTAGGCAGGTTTTTCAGGCCCCACAAAAAGAGTTCGTTTTTAATGGTGAGGGTTTCATGTTTTTCGTCAACCATGAGCTTGCTGTAGCTGGGTGGAATCGAGCGATAACCCCTTTGGCTGACTTTAGTGCTGATGCCAAACATCGAGCCACTGGTTCCGCTGCAAATGCGTGCCTTGCGGGAATAGTACCCTTTTTCGTTATTCCATTTTCGGGTGAGCAAAAACAAGATGTGCCCTTTGGGCGTTTTTTCGCCCACCAGCGGCAAGTCTATTTTCCCCGTGGTGACGATCTTCAGTGCGAAGGTCCCTTCTAAGGGGGCAAAAGGTTTTTCAGCCGTGGATGGGCTTTCTTGGCTGTGGGCATTGAGGACAAAGAGCGAAAACAGGATGGGAAGGAGCAGTTTCATTTTAAAAGGGCCTCACGCGCGAGAACTTACCTTCCTCTTTGAAGGTCATGACGTTGTCACAGGTTTGACGATCATCGATGCGAATTTCTTCAAACCAGTTTTCTTTGGGATCTTCGTGTTGGGGCATATATTTTCGCCCCGGCTTCATCAATGGGTTATCGGATACCATGACGTAAGTATATCGGTCGGTCGTCATGAGCCCCACCACGGTATCGGGGCCCAGGCTGATGCCTTCAATTTGTCGAATGATGCGTGAAAAATTGAAGAGGTTTGCCTCAATGGCGCCCGTAGAGACGATGGTGATACCCGGGTTGCCATCTTCATCCATATCGAAGACGTGGTCTTTTTCTAAAAAAAGGCTCAATTCTTCTTCGTTGGCTGGCAGTTCAGCGGTGATGGGATCTTCTAGGTTTTGCAGCGCAAAAGTGATGAGGATGTCACTGGCTGTATAGGCGCCCGTTTGGTGGTCATAGGTCATCACCACTTCTGCGGTTTCAACCTTTTCGTAAGCCATATCAGGAATGGTGGAGGTCACCCCTGCGAACTCATAATTGATGGCGGTACAAAAATCCATCATTTGAGTGTAGGTTTGTGTTTCTTCGTCATAGGTACGTTCCACCACCCAAAAAACTTCTGAGGCTGACTCCCACATGCCCAAAAAAGAGAGGTCGGCCATGTGATTGGAAACGCCCCGAAGGTAGAAACGACCCGCCAATGCCCCAGGTTCTACGGGGACTGCGGTGAGGTTGAGCGTATCATCATAGATCGGTTTTGAGGCGGGACACCCCATCAAACAGGTGAAGGGCAGGAGGCACATGAGGAAAACGGTGTATTGTTTCAGCGTGCTTCCTTCGCGTTTCAAACTGTACTCCGATAAAAAATTAAAAAGGGCGTACTTTCGAAAAGCCGTCATCGATCAAAGCAGGAATGTCATCGCACGTGACATCATCGTCGATGCGAATCTCTTCGAACCAGTTTTCCTTTGGGTCGGGATGAGGCGGCATGGGTTTGAGACCGGCGGCCATGAGCGGGTTGTCAGATTCGACGACGTAGCTGTATCGATCGTTGGTCATGAGGCCCACCAATCGATCCGGCCCCAAGGTGATGCCTTTGAGTTGCCGTATGTGCCTGGAAAAGGAAAAGAGGTTGGCCGACAAAGCCCCTTCGGCAATGAGGGTAACGCCCACATTGCCATCTTCGTCCATGTCCCAAACATGATCTTTGGTGAGAAACGTTTCGAGCTCTTCTTCGTTTTGTGGCAATTCAGCGGTGAGCGGATCTTCAAAATCTTTGAGCGCAAACAGCAATAAAATATCTTTGCTTTCATAGGCGCCGGTTTCGTGGTTGATCATCAATTGTGCGTAGGTGTTTTCTACCCGATCGTAGGTCCCATCGAGCACTGTGGTGCTCATGCCCGCGATTTCCGAATTGATGGATGTACAAAAATCCATTTCTTGTTCGTAGGTTTCGGTTTCGGCATCAAAAGTGCGGGTCATGATCCAGAAAGTATCCGAAATGGATTCGAGATTGCCCAAAAAGGACAGGTCAGCCATGGCATTGGTCCGTACTTTCAAGGCGAAGCGACCTTTCAAGGCGCCCATTTCGATGGGGACAGCGGTTAGACCAATGTCCGAATCATAAACGGGCTCTTCGGTGCTGCATGCGAAGAGCAAGGGGAACAGGCTGAGGGCAGCGATAGGGAAAAATTGATTCATGAAGGCTCCCAGGCTCAATTAAACGAGACGCATATTTTACCAAGATGCAGCCCTTTTTCAAATGCTTTGAAGGCCTCAATGGCTTCATCAAACCCGAAAACTTGAGACACCAAGGGGGTGACTTGTTTGTGGGAAATATAATCGTTGAGGGCCTGAAAACCATCTTTAGAGCCCACAAAAATCCCCTGCACACGGATTTGATTCATGAGTACCGGTAAAATATTGAGTTCTTCTTTGGTGCCCGAAAGCACCCCAATGAGTGAGACGGTGCCGCCCACGGCCACTGATTTGAGGCTTTGGGCAAGGGTGCCCGCCCCACCCACTTCCACCACGTGGTCCACGCCTTGGCCCGCGGTTAATTCACGGACGGCGCGACTCCACTGCGGGGTGGTCTGATAATTGATGGTGTGATCGGCCCCGTAAAGTTTCAGCTTCTCGAGTTTGAAATCACTTGAGGATGTGGCGATGACGGTGGCCCCGGCGGCTTTGGCCAATTGGAGTGCGAAAAGAGAAACACCGCCCGAGCCCAGGATCAGTACTTTTTGTTTTCGTTTGAGGTTTCCTTGAATAAACAGTGCACTGTAAGCGGTCAGCCCGGCACAAGGCAGGGTGGCGGCCTGGGTGTCGGTGAGGAATTCGGGCACCTTGATCACCCCATGGGCGGGTAAAACAATTTCTTGGGTGAGCATCCCAGGTAAAGGGCCGCCCCGAGTTTGCCGAATGTTTTGTGCACTGGGCGGTCCCGCTTGCCACTCTGGGGCAAACAGTCCGGCCACGCGATCTCCCACTTTGAAGTCAGTGACCGCCTCGCCCGTTTCGGTGATGTGACCCACGCCATCGGAGCAGGGTATGAGGGGTAATTCTTGGCGGGGGTTGTAAGCACCTTTGATCATCAGCAGATCACGGTAATTGAGTGAAACCGCTCGCATTTTGACCCTGACGTAATTTTTGGGGCAGGGTTCATGAGGAATTTCGCATTTGTACAAATGGGAAAGTCCAAAATCGGAAAATGCGTAGGCGAAATTAGCGGTCAAAGCGATGATTCTCTTTGATTTGGGTGCGACGAAAAGCATAATACAGCCAAATGGTAGGGTTGAGGAGCGCAAATGTCGCAAAAACAACATTTTGATACGGATTTCGCTCTGCTGTGTGAAAAGACGGTGGCTGACCTCACAAGCATTTCCACGGACTCTGAGTGGTTTGAAGAATTATTGGGTGCCTACGAGGCGCAAACCCAGTCCCACATGGGGGCTTTGTCGAAAGCCATTCATGATGGGGCCAAGCAAGAAGGCTTGGACTTGGTCCACACGCTGAAAAGCTCCAACCTTCAGATTGGGGCCCTGCGCATGGGTGAAGTCTTCAAATATTTAGAGGGTCTGCTTGAATCGGATAACTTTTCACAGGCCCAACAAATGTTTGAGCATCTTCCAGACCTGTTTCAACAGACCCTCAGAGCGTTAAGGTCGGTTTATATTGAAGGACTGAAATCATGAGCCACTACCTGGGAATCGATATTGGCGGGACGAAAATTGCTGGTGTGGTTCTCAACGCCGAACAGCAAGTTGTTTCACAGAATCAAATTGAAACCCCTCGAGAAGACTACACAGAATTTCTGAAAAACCTGGTGCAGTTCATTCAGGAGTTAGACGGTGGCTTGGGATTGCCTGTGGGCATTGGCATGCCAGGTGCTTTATCTTTGGAAGATGAGCGCGTGAAAAACAGCAACATACCCTGTGTGCGCGGACGATTTCTGTCTCACGATTTATCGCGAGAAATCGCCAGACCTATTCGCATTGAAAACGATGCCAATTGTTTCGCATTGTCAGAGGCCATCGATGGGGCAGGCGCCAACGCGCCGGTTGTATTTGGGGTAATTTTGGGCACGGGTACGGGAGGGGGTGTGGTCTTCAACCAGCACCTCTGGGTGGGCCCCAACCGAATTGCTGGGGAATGGGGCCACAATTCTTTGCCATTCGCTACCGACAAGGAACAACCCGGGCGTCAATGTTACTGCGGAAAAACGGGCTGCATCGAAACGTTTATCAGTGGACCGGGCATGTCGGCCGACCATTTGGCCGTGACCGGTGCCCAACTAAAAGCGTGGGAAATTTATGAATTAGCCCAAAAGGGGGATGCGGGGGCGAATGAAACCCTAGAGCGGCATTCCGAACGTGTGGCTAAAAGCTTGGCCTCTATTATCAATGTTCTAGATCCGGATGTGGTGGTTTTGGGGGGCGGGGTGTCCCAAATGGCCCATTTGTACAGGGATGTGCCCGCCAAATGGGGGAAATACGTCTATTCAGATACGGTAAAAACCCGTTTGGTTGAGAATCGACACGGGCCGAGCAGTGGGGTGCGCGGGGCTGCATGGCTCTGGAAATAAATGGGAAAATTTTACAATCAAAGGTGGTTTTTCGGTGGCAGCTTGTGCAAGAATGCCCCATACAGGATCGTGTCTAACTTGAGCATAAGGTGTTTCATGCGCTTCGTCGGGGTTTATCTACTTGTTGTTTTTTCTTGGTTGGGCTGCGCCACCGATCAGGGGCAAGAGCAGCAATTCGATCACAAAGCCGTGCTTAAAGAGATGCAAGTGGAGGAGATCAGCCGTGGGGACGGTCCCGGTGCTGAAATGGGCGATCGGTTACACGTTCGTTACAAGGGAAAATTCGAAAATGGGAAAGTTTTCGATACCTCCGAGCAGCGCGGTCATGTTTTCGAGTTTCGTCTTGGTAAACGTGAAGTGATTCCAGGCTGGGATGCTGGCTTGGTGGGCATGAAAGTGGGTGGCAAGCGAAGACTGATTATTCCCCCGCATTTGGCTTATGGCGCGCGAGGTGTGGGCTCCGCCATTCCACCAAACGCCGTTTTGATCTTTGAAGTTGAGTTGGTCAAGATTTCTCAGGGCAATTAAGCGGGCGTTGTTCCACTCGATCTATTGAGGTTGCCTCCTGTTTGCATTAAACCCCTTTCTTACATTTTTGCACCAGACAACGCTGGTTGAGGTTTTTCAACATGGGCCCAGTTGAACTGTTTTTGTTGACGATCGCTGCCATTTTTGTGGTGGGTGTCATTGGCGAAGTGATTTTTGAGAAAACCAATGTTCCCGACGTGATTTGGTTGATCTTGGTGGGGGTCATCGTAGGCCCCGTGCTGGGTTGGGTGGACAAACAAATCTTGAATGAAGTGGCGCCTTTTTTTGGAGCTTTAACCTTGGTCATTGTTTTGTTCGACGGCGGTTCGCGATTAAATTTATCTGAATTGATTAAAGTGGCGCCTCGTTCATTAAGCTTGGCGCTTGCGGGCTTTCTGTTTTCTATTGTAGCGGTGGCTTGTTTTGCAGAAGTGGCACGGCTTTTCGGGCTCATTCCACCCTCATGGACCTTCCTGCATGGCTTGATGCTCGGCGCCATTGTAGGGGGCGCTTCGTCGGTGGTGATCATGCCGGCCATGCAAAAAGCAGGGTTGCCTCCGGCGCTGGCCAATATCGTTAATCTTGAAAGCGCATTGACCGATGTGTTGTGCGTGGTGGTCACAGGGGCTTTAATCGAAATCTTGTTGTCTGGGGCTTTGGAATTTCAAATGGCAGCTACGACCCTAGGAAAATCTTTTGGTTTGGGTTTGGCCTTGGGCGCCATTGCCGGGCTCATGTGGTTGGTGCTGCACAAGCTTTGGAAAGGCGCGCCCCATGAATATCCGCTCACACTCGGCGGCTTGATGGTGCTCTATGTGGTGATCGATAAAAGCGGCGGCTCGGCGGCTTTGGGCATCTTAACGGCAGCCGTAATTATTGGAAACGCCGTGCCTTTATCCAGGTCCCTTAAGCTAGAAGGCGGGGAGCCCCTCAACCCGCAACTCCAGCATTTTCACGGTGTGATTACGTTTATGGTGAAGAGCTTCTTTTTCACCTTTATTGGTCTCATGCTTTACCCGCCGTGGTCTTTGATTTTATTTGGCGGTTTGTTGGGTATCGGTCTTTTGTTATCCCGAATCCCGGCTGTTTGGCTGGCCACGGCCAAAAGCGGTATGGGACGAACGGAGCGCTCTTTGATCACGGTGATGATGCCACGCGGGATGGCCGCGGGTGTGCTGGCCATTTTACCGTTTCAAAAAGGCGTATCGGACAGTGAATTTTTGCCGGTGGTGGTGTTTTCTTGTGTGGTCACCACCTTGCTTCTGTTTGCGGGTGGTTTCCCCGTTTATAAAAACCGATTGGTGGAGCTGGTTCGCTCGCCCGCCTTATCTGCCGACGACAATGTGGCTTCGGTGGTGGCTGGATCGGGAACGGACAGTGATGATCCTACCCCTCCTCAAGAGCCGCTCTAATCGCGGTTAACGCTTCAAAAAAAATTTATTCCCATTCTAGATCGGGATTGAGAGCCACGGCCGTGCGATCGAGGACGAGAAGGTATGCATCGAACATGCGTTGGCTCATGAAGTGACCGGTGTTGTTGAACTTGTATAAAACCGCTTTTTGGCCCAAATAGTTCAGAGTTTCAACGCTGTCGAGGTCCGCTTCAAAAGGAACGATTTTATCATTGTAACCATGGAGCGCTTCGAATTTGGGGTATGACCCCACCGCCAAGCTTTGTTGGGGCATTAAGGTTGAGGGCATGAATCCTGCCACCGGAATGGCGCTCCCTATCAAGTGCGGGTAGCGAACGCTCAAGGCGTAGGTCAACATACCGCCTTGGGAGTAACCCGTAATGATGGGCTTACCTGCTTCATCGTAATGGGCCATGAGTTGGTTCACAAAATGAGCCAGCATGTCAGCTGCATAGTTCATGTCTTCTGCCATGAGGTGGGGATCGCTGGTGCGCGACGGAATGGCATTGGCATACCAAGAGGCACCGCCTTGCATGCCGAAAGGGAAAAGCCCATGGGGGGCGATGATGCGCGCTGGGACTTCCATGGCGGCCAAAGCGCGAACCATTTCGTCGGGGTTGCCGCCTAACCCGTGAAAGGCCACCACAATGGGTAACCGCGGATCGTTATTGCGTTCGTCGGTTAAGATCATTTTATACGGCAAAGATAAAATAGGGCCATCGAGATGCCGCTTAATGGAGGGCTGATGCAGGCTGGTGAGGTTGTTACACCCCAAAGTCACGCCCAACGCGGTCATCAGCAAAGCACTGAGAAGACTCAGGCGGGCTTTGGCTGGATGACCACTGCAAAAAACGTTCATGGTACTAGGGGCATTCCTCATCGGTATTGTTGTCGGATACATCTACGGATCCGTTAACCGCATTTCTATTCTGCAATTCTTCCACCCAATCGTCCACTTCACAGGAGGGTAAACTGGAATTTTGCGTGACCACCAAATCGCCCCCCACATGGCTCAATTGGGGGATGTCCAGCTCCGTTAGCAAGCTATTGTTTTTAATCAGGAAATAATCCCCCACTTGCACCAGACCCGGAAAACTGGCCACGGGCAATTCGGGGTTGCTTTGCAGTTCAAATGTGCTGTCTGTTTGTGTGAACAGTGGGGCATTCAAATGCTCAAGGATGGAATTATTGTAAATGTAGAACGTGCCTTTGACCCAGCCCAGCGCGGGTAAGTCGATGTGCGTTAAGGCCACATGGTTCTGGATAATGACCCCTTGGGTCTCAGAGAGTTGTATGAGGTCGTCAACGGTTTCTAAATTCTCGTTGTTCACCAGGGTGAACCGCGCGGTGCTTTGGAGTTGTGGCATGGAAAAATTTTTCAGGTTGGTGTTTTTGCCCACGTACAATTCACCTTGAACCGTGGTGAGTTGAGCGAATGAAAATTCGTCGAGCACGTGGTTCTCATAAAGCACCATATTGCCAGACACAAAAACCAAGTGGGGCGCGTGAAGGTTGCGCAGCGAGGTTTCTTTGATTTGAAGGTTGCCGTCGATGCACAGGATGGGCGCGCCGCCGTCCACATGAATCTCACCGAGATCGGTCACTTCTCCTGCATGGGTGTTTTCTTCGGTGCAAGGGCTTGGCAGTTCAAAAGTCGATGGCGCGGGGCCAGCATCAGAAGAGCTTTGTGGCGCGGGAACCCACCCGCCATCGGAAAAAACCATGGGTGTGGCTTCGGTACCGGCATCTGAAAATGAGACGGGCTCGGTGGGTGATGAAGGTGGTTTTTCGTTGGGGGGTTCTGGGTTGTCACAGCCAAGTTGGCAGACGAGCAGAGCGCTGATGAGTAAAAGCTTGGTCAAAGTGGGGGAAAAAGAAAAACCCGGCCTTCTGTTAAGAAAACCGGGTCTGGTGGAGCTAAGCGGGATCGAACCGCTGACCTCTTGAATGCCATTCAAGCGCTCTCCCAGCTGAGCTATAGCCCCGCACCGAGCGGCGAAGCCTCTCCCTACGAAATCTCTTTGGGACTGTAAAGACCTATGTTTCATGAAAAATGCCCATTGCCCTTGCCACTCTTTTATTGAATGCTGAGCCCATGTTCCAAAAAATATGCCGAAAATCCGTCGTTTTTCTCGTTTTTGCGCCTTTAATGGCCATTTCGCAGCCCTCCTGCAAGAAAATGATGATGTTGCCCACCACGGTGGTGCCCGAAAGTAGCATTCATATTTTGGCATCTGTGCCCGAAAATCGAGCGCCTTCCAAGGGCAGTTCGCGGATTTTGGGCGTTGGCTGGTACCCCCAAATCGAAGTGGATACCCAAGACCGCGTTCATTTGGCCTACGTGGACGCTGATCCCGGTGATGTGCGTTACGCCATCAGCGAAGCTGGCACCTTAAAATTTGGCCCATCGGAGATGGTGGAAGAGCAAGGGGCCGTGGGTTCTTTTTTGAAGTTGGCTTTGGTGAAAAACGAAATTCCAGTGCTGAGCTATTATCATCAAGACGAAATGAATTTGCGGTTGGCACACCGGCCAAGTGATCTCAAACGTTTGAAAGCATTGGGGCTCAATGTGGATTTGAGTGCTTGGAAAAAAAAGGCGCCTTCGTTGGTATTTCCAGGCATGGAGCCCGAAAAGGGACCGGCCTTCGGAATGGGAGAAAAATGGCACGGTGAAGACGTGGCCTACGGTGACCAAGTGGGTCAAGCGAGTGATTTGTACGTGGACCAAACCGGTCGGCCGCACCTCATGTATTTTAGAAAAGGGAAAGTGGCGGAGTATGCCACCCGTCCTGATGCCCAACCGGTGTTTGGGGTTCCGTCGCTGGGACGCTTCGCTCGTACCACCATGGACGCGAAAGCGTATGCCTCCCACTCCATGACGTCTGATTTGTGGGTGGATGAAAAGCAAAATGTTTGGGCCACCTATGGGTCTTGGGAAATGACCGAAACCCGTTTGCGTGTGGCCACCAAGAAAAAGAATGACACCCAATTTTCTAATTTTGATGTTTCGCCAGGCCACCGCAGTGTGGAAGGTTGGCATTCTGCATTGATGCCAAAAGCCGGTAACAAGTTGGAAGTTTTTTCTTTGGCCACCGATGTGGATGAGCTTCTCTGGGGCGAGCTTGATCGTACCAATCCACAACCCATGAAAAATCGTAAAGTATTGGTAAATCGCCCAGGACCGTTTTCAGTGGCGAGAGCAAAAGATGGCACCCTTTGGGTTTTGACCCGTGGCGAAGGCATGTCGAGCATTGGTGACGAAGCGGGATTGTGGTTGGTCAAAATACCCCCCACGGGCGAAAAGCGGCGCTGGATTTTGGAGAAAGGCGCCGCTACAGATTACTGGTTGGATCTTGAGCTTTTTGCGGATGGGACGCCTATCGCCATATGGTTTTCCCATGGAATCAAGGGGTTAAAGATTTACAGCCCCGGCAAGGATGTGAGTGTTCAACCCGGGATGGCGCAGGCCTCACCCGTGGTCCCCCCAGCCTCGGAAAAGCCAGCGGTCAAAACCGAGCAAAAGCCCAAAAAACCAACTGTTCAATAGCCTCTTTGCTTTAGTGCGGGCGGGCCTTTTGCTAGGATGCCCTATTCTTTGATTGAAGCACAAGTGACAGGGAGGAGCATCATGTCCAAGCAAAAAACCATTGGGGTTGTATTGTCAGGCAGCGGGGTATTCGATGGCAGCGAAATCCATGAAGCGGTGATCTGCTTGCTGGCTTTGGATCGAGCGGGCGTTAACATCAAATGCTACGCACCCGATATTCACTTAGATGAAATTAATCATGCCACCGGTGAACCCACAGGTGCACAACGCAGTGTCTTAATCGAGTCAGCCCGCATCTCTCGTGGCAACATTCACGATTTGGCGCAAGCCAAAGGGACCGATGTGAATGGTTGGATCTTTCCTGGGGGTTTTGGCGCGGCGAAAAATTTGTCCAACGTAGCGGTGGCAGGCGGTGAGGCAGAACCCAACGCAGAAGTGGCCCGTGTGATTAACGAAGCATTGGACAGTCAAACCCCCATTGGCGCGTGTTGCATCGCACCAGCCATGTTGGCATCTGCGGTGAAAGGCACGGGGCGCTCTTTGCGGTTAACCATCGGTAATGATCCCGGTACCGCCGGGGCCATTGAGGCCATGGGCTCCCAGCACGTGGAATGCGCCGTGGATGCCACGGTTGAAGATGGGGATCACCGCGTGGTCACAGCCCCTGCGTACATGTACGATGAGAGCATTTCTCAAATTGCCAAAGGCATTGAATCGATGGTGAATACCGTCGTGTCTTGGGCCTAAAACTTAACCACAATTGTCTGCCGTTATGAAAGCGGCCGACATGGTCATGGATATTTATGAAGTATTTTGTTCAATTCCCTAAAGCGCTGCTTTTGCTCACCGCTTTTTTGCTGCTGCCCATCTACTGCACTTCGTCGTCTGATCCTCAGGCTGAAGTGTTCCGCATCACTTCGAGGAGCGAGCTTATCGGGGGCCCCCGGGCTTTGGGTGAAGTCGGTGACTTCATGCTGCAAAACGATCAGATTCGGGTGATCGTGCAAGACAAAGGGTACTCCCGTGGCTTTGGGATTTACGGCGGCAGCATTATCGATGCAGATTTGGTGCGGGCGCGCGGCACACCTGGCAATTCCGCGACGGCCAATGGCTATGACAATTTTGGAGAAATGTTTCCCTCTTTCTTCTTGGAGGCCATGGAGCCCAACAGCATCACGGTGGTGGGGGACAGTAAGGCCGACGAAGAAGACCAAGCAGACGCCAAAGCGGCTTGCGGTGAGCCGGATGGAACATCAGTGGCTTTACATGTCCGGGCCTATGGTTCTGACTTTTTAGCCCTCACCGAATCCATTAACGAAGTTTTATTGGGAGATGATCGCAGCTTGCCTGCATTGCAGTTTGACACCTGTTACCGATTGGCGCCTGGCAAACGCTACATTGAAATTGAGACCACCGTCACCAACATCGATATTTCACCCAAAACATTCCCTGGTGTGACTTCTTTTGGCGATATTCCTACCCCGGTCGGCGACATCATGTTGTTTGGGGCGGGCAATAAATTATTTATGCCTCACAAGGCGGGGTACGACCAAAGGTTCGCGCTGCAAGACCTTTATGAGTCAGGTGAAATCGAACTGCCTGCTTTTCCAGGTCTGGTGGGTGATTATCTGGCGGCCGAAGGGCCTCACGTTTCGTATGGTTTGGTTCGTGCTGCCGCTGAAGCCCCTGCTTTGGATTTTGCGCACAAAAACAAAACCCAGTTTGCCGATACGGCCCCGCATTCTTTGCATATCCCTTTTGTGTATTCCGCCTTCACCGGAATTTTTCAGGCGCTTCCACCGAGCACTTTGCCGGCTGGTGAATCGTTTAAGTTTAAGCGTTACTTTATTGTGGGGGGCGGCAGTGTTTCTGATATTTCCGACGTGGCTTTTGATTTGATCGGTACCCGCACCGGATTGGTTTCAGGCCGTGTGGTTGAAGCGCAAACCCACCAGCCCGTTGAAAAAGCACGGGTGGTCATCATTACCGAAGATGGGCGAAAGATCACCTCCAGCCTAACCGATGCCACCGGACGCTTTGCAGCACAGGTGCCAGCGGGCAAATATGGGATTGCGGTGCAGTATCCCGATCGACATACCCCTGACTACACCCAGGTTGAAATCAAAGAAGGCGCACGTCATTTTGAAAACATCGTGATTGCAGCACCGGCGAAACTATCGGTACGTGTTATTTCAAAAACAGAAGGTCCAATCCCGGCCAAGGTGACTTTAGTGGGCGAATCCGCATTGGCACACAAAGGCTGGTTGCCCCGCGAATACTTGTTCGACCTGAAAATGGGTGAAACGCGGAGGTATACCGATATGGTCCCTGACACCGACGATCCTGCCACCCGCCAGTATATTGAAAAATTTAAATACACCGAACCAGACGGTACATTGGTCACCGAGATTCGACCCGGCAAATATAAATTAGTGGTGAGTCGCGGTATGGAATACGGCTTGTTTGAAACGGAAGTTGAAATGGTTCCGGGCCAGCACGTGCAAATCGCGGCAGAAATTGAACGGCTGATCGACACCTCTGGATATGTGAGCGCTGACTTCCATTTACATAGTCAATACTCCTTAGACTCGGGTCACAGTCTTAAAAAGCGTGTCAAAAGTTTTGTGGGTGAAGGCCTGGAGTATGCCATTTCGACCGATCACAATTTTGTGGTGGACTACGCTGACACCATCGCTCACCTCGATCTGAACCAGTGGGTGAACTCTGCCATTGGCCTGGAGTTGACGACTTTAGATCGTGGTCACTTTAATGGCTTTCCTTTGGACAGTGCGCCCATTCCGTTGACCGAAAGTAACGAAGATCAAGGTGGCTACGAAAACACCATTGCCACGCGCACCTATGGTTCCTTTGAGTGGAACACAAAAACCCCGCAAGATGTCTTCGATACGTTAAGAGGGATGGGCAAAGACGGTGAAGACGCCATCGTTCAAGTCAATCACCCGCGGTCGCCCATTTTAGGGTATTTCAGCCAGTACAATGTGGATGCTGACAATCTCATGGTCAAAGGAGAAACCGGTTTGCTCGCACCCAACTCCATTGAGCGACCGCAGTATTCGGCCGCCAACTTTTCTTGGGATTTTGATGTCATCGAGGTGTTGAACGCCAAAGATTTTACATATTTTCACACCTACCGCATCCCCGAAGGGGTCACCATTGACGAAGATTCTGGTTGCCCCGTGACACCCGGTGAAGTCCATCGAACTTGGACGAGTACTTGCCAACCCGATGAAGGCGAAGAACCAGATCCTGATTGTGAATGCGTGGCCGGGGACCCTGCATGGCCGGGCGTGATCGAAGATTGGTTTCAAGTTCTACGAACCGGTAAAAAAGTGGTGGGTACTGCTAATTCTGATTCTCACGACCCTCACAAAACCGAGCCTGGTATGCCGCGAACTTTTGTGGCCAGCGATAGTGACCTTCCCGTTGAGGTGAAGCCCGGCGAACTCCGTGACCAACTCAAAGCGGGTCGCGCGCTCATGACCAACGGCCCCTACGTCACGCTCACGGTAGCGGGTGATAACAAAGGGGGCATGGGAGACACGGTTCAGGCGAAAGATGGCAAGGTGACCGTAGAGATGCGGCTGCAAGCGGTCCCCTGGGTCATCATGGACAACCTCGTGGTTTATTATAACGGCCAAGAGGTGAACGTGGATGTAACGTTGCCCACCGCCAGCGAAGGCAAGGCGCTGGATAAAACAATTTCTTTTGATGTCCCCGTGAACAAAGATGGATTTTTAGTTTTTGAGTTGAGTGGGGCCCGCTCCATGTTCCCAGCCATCTTTCCCAGCGAGGTTCCACCCTTGGAGTTTTCGGACGTGGTGGGGAACCTGGGCTCCTCGTTTGGCATTGACTTCGGGGGCGGTGCTTTGAAGCCCTCCATGGTGCATCAAGCCACACCTTTTGCTTTGACGAACCCGGTTTGGATTGATGCTGATGGCGACGGTGAAATTGCACCAGACATGCCACTGCCAGCATTGCCGGAATCCCAGGTGGCCACCCAAGCGAGTGCGGATCCGAGAGCCACCATGAACGCAACAGAGCGTCGGGCCTACACCCGAACCCGCAACGTGGAAAAAGTGAGACAAATGCCGGCTTACCGCCAGCACGCTTTTGAGCACGTGCCGCCTTGGCTTTGGCCGAGCAATCATCCCAGTGATGTGCGGCGAATCTTTATGAATTTTACCTGTCCCCACTAAGAGGAGTATTTTATGAGCAAGCTTGTTTTGGCCATTGACCAAGGCACCACAGGAACCACCGTGTTGGCGGTTGATCCCACGTTGAAGGTGGTCGGAAAAGCCACCGCAGAGTTCCGTCAGATTTTTCCCCAGTCTGGTTGGGTCGAACACGATGGCGCAGACATTTGGGAAAGTGTTGAGAAGGCCACCGCGGCGTGCTTGAGCGAAAACAACTTAAAGGCTGAAGACATTGGGGCCATTGGGATCACCAACCAAAGGGAAACCACTTGTCTCTTTGATAACGAAGGCAAGCAACTTCATAACTTTATTGTGTGGCAGTGTCGGCGTACGGCAGATTTTTGTACCACTCTCAAAGAAGCAGGGCATGAAGAACTGTTCCAACGAAAAACGGGCTTGGTTTTAGATCCGTATTTCTCCGGAACCAAAATGCGCTGGCTTCTCGATCATGTAGACGGTGCGCGGGGCAAGGTAGAGAACGGTGATGCACGCTTTGGCACCATAGACTCATGGTTGACCTATCGCCTAACCGGCAACCAAGTACACGTGACCGATGCCACCAATGCATCACGAACCTTGCTGATGGATTTAGAAACGTGCGCTTGGGACGATGAACTTTGCGGCATTTTAGAAGTGCCCCAGTCTGCCTTGCCTGAGATTCGATCCTGCTCTGAAATTTACGGGACCACTAAGGGTTTGGGCTTTTTACCCGATGGCATTCCGGTGGCAGGCATTGCGGGCGATCAGCAGGCGGCGCTTTTTGGTCAAGCTTGCTTTGAGCGGGGCGAAGCCAAGTGTACTTATGGAACAGGCTGTTTTCTTTTGATGAACACCGGAAATGAAATTGTCTATTCGCAGAATGGATTGCTCACCACAGTGGGCATTAAGCTGGGCGATGAAATTCATTATGCTCTAGAGGGGGCGGTATTTATCGGTGGTGCTGCAGTTCAATGGTTGCGTGACGGGGTGAAAATGATCGAGTCCGCACCGGATATAGAGGCTTTGGCTGAAACGGTCGACAGCAGTGGTGATGTGAGCTTTGTGCCTGCGCTCGCCGGTTTAGGGGCGCCGCATTGGCGTCCCGAGGCCCGAGGGATTTTAGCGGGACTCACGCGAGACACCCATCAAGGGCATATCGCACGGGCGGTTTTAGAAGGCATTGCGTTGCAGAACCGCGACATTCTAGAAGCCATGCGTCAAGATGCCGGTGAGTTGAGCAATCTGAAAGTGGACGGCGGTGCATCTGCCAATAATTTGCTGATGCAATACCAAGCGGATGTTTTAAATGTCGCCTGTGTTCGCCCCGAAGTGGTGGAAACCACAGCTCTAGGTGCTGCGGCTTTGGCCGGTATGGCCGTGGGCGTATTTGCGCACCAAGACGAAGTTCGAAAGGTTTGGCGTGAAGACAAAACCTTTAATCCTCAAATGAATGACGAAGACAGAAAGAGACACATCGACAAATGGCAAAACGCTGTGCAACGTGCTTGATTTTTTGTTTCGCATTTTTGGCTTGCCCACCTGCGGAAGAAGAGGCACCGGCATTCGAAACGATTCCATACAAATATTGGGTGAGCGGACCTGAGATTAAAAACCAGGCCGGTGACACCCTTTATTTACGTGGCATGAATGTTGAAAACACCATGAAGGATATTGAAGGGTATCTCATCGAAATTAGTGATGAAGAGATCACCACGCTCAAGGCATCAGGCATTACCATGATTCGCTTGTTAACGTTTTGGACGGCCATCAATCCCGAGGAAGGGAAAATAGACCACGAGTATATCGATGGATATTTGGCCCTTCTCAAACGCCTCACCGATGCAGGTTTTTGGGTGGTGGTGGACATGCATCAGGATTTGTGGGGCCAACCTTTTCGGAGTCACGGCGCGCCACCTTGGGCGTGTCCCGAGGAACTCCAAGAAGGCTATGAAACCATCTCGCCTTGGTGGGCGAATTATGCCTCAGAACAAGTTTCAGCCTGTTTCGATCATTTTTGGGACACGCCCCAGCTGCATGAAAAGTTTTTTGACGCGTGGCGGGTGATGGCGGAACAGACCTGTGACAATGACATGGTCCTGGGTTTTGATGTTATTAACGAGCCCTATACGGGCCAAATCCACATGACCGAAGACTTTGACATCGAATATTTAATGCCCTTTTATGAAAAAGCCATGGCGGCCATCGACGAGGTTTGTGATGACCGGCTCTACTTTTTAGAGCCCTCATCCTTACGTGTATTAGGTATTGCCGAAGCCTTTGACATTCCAAAAGCTTATGAAGATCGCATTGTCTATTCGGGTCATTTTTATCCGCGTTACGTTCATGAACCAGAAGGGGGAGGTTATGACGGTGACAAAGAGGCGCTGATAGAGCTTTTCCGAAAACAGTTCGGTCCTCACATTGATGCCGATCGCGCCATTTGGGTGGGTGAATATGGGGGGTATACGGAAAGTCCCAATTATGAATTGTACCTTAAAGACTTACATGGGTATTGGGAGGAAAACAAAATTCACCATGCCTACTGGGATTACCGTGCAGCCGATGGTTATTTTAATTTTAGAAACGCGGCCAAGGAGCGCAAGCCCGTTTTTGACTCTGTTTTTCCTTTGCCTTTGCCCCGTCGTTTACCTGGAGGCGCCACGGTGACTCCAGATTATGAAACGGGGCAGGTGGATGTGAGTTTTAAATGCACCGCTGGTCAAACGGGTGAGGTGCTGATGCCCTACGAGACCTGCGGTTGTGTGGCCGCTGACGATATTTTTGATAACATCACCAAAGAAGATTATTTGATGATTTTTGAATGCATGGCGGATGGCCAAGTGGATTTGGATTGTAACTGTGAAGAATAACCTCGATAATTTGGCCGAAGATTTTGGGGGTCAGGCCCAGATGAGCGTGAGTGATTCGCGTAAAATTGTCGTGGAGCTGGATCAAGACCACCCCGGCTTTAGAGATGCCGCTTACCGCGATCGTCGAAATACCATCGCGCAGATCGCCTTTGAGCATCAACCAGGCACCCCCGTCCCCGATGCGCCTTATACTGAAGAAGAGAACCATCTTTGGGGCGTGATTTTGGAGATGCTCCAGCCCATTCATGAGCAATGGGCTTGCCGTGAGTTCTTGGCGTATTGGGAGCGGATTAATTTTCCCTCTGACCGCATTCCTCAAATGGAAGAGGTGACCGCCTTGCTAAAAGCCCTCGATGGCTTTTCGTTTGAACCGGTATGCGGTTTGGTGTTGCCCAAAACATTTTTGGTAGAGCTCAAGCGCGATGTCATGTTGGCCACCCAATACATTCGTCATTATTCCAAGCCTGCCTATACCCCTGAGCCCGATGTGGTGCATGAAATCGTAGGTCACGGGGCCATGTTGGTGGAACCACGTTTTGTGGCGTTGAACCGTTTGTTTGGTGAAGTGGCCGAACAGGCGGATGAAGTGGTCACCGAAAAGCTCATTCGTCTCTATTGGTGGTCTATTGAGTTTGGATTGATCAAAGAAAACGGCAACAGCAAAGCCATTGGGGCAGGTTTACTATCGTCTATTGGCGAACTGGGCTCCATTGATGAGCGTCCCCATCGTCCCTTTGAACCAGAGGTGATGGAGGTGACCGACTTTGATCCCACGGCCATGCAGCCCTTTTATTTTTGTGCGGACAGCAGTGACGCGGCCATCGATGTGATGACCCAACACCTTGAGAGTCTGATGGAGTGAGCCAAACATGAAAAAAGTGGATCGTCAGAACCCTAAAGAATTGAAACAAGCCTTTAAAAGCAAGCAACCTTTCGTGATTAAAAATTCCGGTGTGAATCTCGAAGGGGTGAGCATCGATTTTTTGCGCAAGCATTTTTCAGACTACAAAACCCACACCTTCAACCCCGAATGCACGTCAGAAACCATGCGACTGGGACGCATGCTCGAAAAGGTCTTAAAAGGCGGAAAGTACCGGCTGCGTTCAGAGCCGGGACTGGGCAAGCGCCTGCGCCGTTTCTTTGATCAGGATTTCTTGGATAAACTGCGCCTCAACCAAAGTTCCATGCTCGATCATTTGTTGTGGCTCGGCGGTAAGAACCACACGGTATTTTTGAGCACACCCGGCTGCGAGATGACCAAGCATTGCCACATCACCTCGGGATTCATCATGCAGGTGGATGGAAAAAAGACGTGGTATATTTCCAATGAAAGCTTTTACGAAACCAAGTTTCGCCGCTTGTACCCTTACGTCTTTTTGACCGAGAAAAATAAAAAGCGTGAATACAAAGTCACCTTAGAGCCAGGAGACTTACTTTATATACCCTCATACTGGTTTCATTACACCGAGTCGGATGAGGTGAATTTTTCCTTTAACTTCTTTTTCGGCGAAAAGGCCTGGGTGTATTTGCGCGGTTTTCGGCGGCCTTTCTTTTTGTACGATCTGTTTACCAAGCAGCTGGGTCTGTTACAGCTCGTCCTTTCGCCAGCCATTGAGTATGGGTTTGGCGATAAGCCGCTTTGGGAGAAAACCAAAACGGCGGCGGAGCTGGCTTATTTAGAACGGTGCGATTATTCTTAAGTCAGTATCCGATTGAGCCACGTCTTACGACGATGCGCTAGTCACAGCTTCCTGCACTGGAGCCGCCAACAGGGACATTGTTTTCAAGTGCTTCATAACAAGAGCCCTCTTCATAGCTGATGCTGCATTGGGTCTCGCAACTTGAGCCACTGAGCGTTTCGGTGGGTCTCAGGGCGATGACGTTTTCGTAACCAGCGCAATACAAGGCATTTTGGTTATCATAGAGAAGATCGATGGCATTGCTGTTCGCTTCGTCAATAATCGCGGAGGGGATGCCCGAACCCGTGAATACCAGCCAAATTGTGGTCAAGGCTTGTCCCGGCGTGCCCACCAAGGAACCCGCCAGTGGATTGCCATAGCCACTCATGGTGAGAAGCCCCGTTGTAATGGAATAGACCGCTAGGGCACCGCCAATGACGGGGACCGCGGCGCCCACTGCGTTGAAAGCGCTATCAACGATGAGGCCCGCGGCCTTTTGATTGTACCTCGATTTTGCTGCGCCGGTATTGGCCGATTGCCCTTTGATTATATACCCGATGCCTTTAGCGGCTTCTAGGCCGGCTCCAATGAAGCCCAATGTTTTGGCATTGCTGGTATCTAATGTATTAAAAACCTTCGTTTGTAATCCTGCACTTCCGAATTGGGCAAGGGTGAGACCCGCGATACCCATGTCCAATGCAACGGTCACTGTGACCAAAGCGCTTCCTGCCACGTCGCCTGGATTATCCCAGCTCAGGGCTGCAATTTCCATGGCGCCAAAAACGATGGTGAGGGGGGCGGACACGAGCTGGGCAGAGTTACTAAAAATGGTTTGAAGTTTTCCTTTTTTGGTGGTTTTTAAGGCGTCATCAATCAGATCACAATTGTCGGCGTTTGGTTTGAAGGGCAGCTCTTTCCCATCAGCGTCAAATTGAGGCTCGTAAACAATCGTTTGCGTGGCTATCTTTTTATTTGTTTTGACGTAGATGGGGTTTTGGTTTTTGCTGGCATCAATGGTGAGATCCTGCGTATCGTACGCAAAAGTCTTTTTGTATTCCGCCACGACCTTAACGGCCTTTTTGGAGCTGTTGCCAACCCCAGTGGGGTGCATCTTCAAGACGAGGTCATCGTTCTCAAGTAATTTAATAGTTTTAGAGTCGGGGATAAGGTTACCGTAGTCAAGGGGTTGGCCGGCCAGGGGAGAGAGCCGCACAGCGTGAACCACATTGTTGGCGATATCGAAGGCGCTTCCTATGTCTTCAATTTCATCCAAGACAACGTCAATGTTGTTCAGCTCAAACCCGTTACCTGTTTCTGAAATGCTGGTGGCGCTGATGACATTTTCGATGAACACTTCTTTGTCGTAGCGTCGCACCAAAGGGTCGCCAGGGAGCGTGTGCACCGATGTGGTGTGCTCGTACCATAAGCAGTTATCCATATTGTCGCCGCAATCGATTTTGTCTAAATGCGTCATGGTTTTACGTGCGGAGTCGGTGAGCAGCAACAGCGCATGAAAGGAATCATCGAAAAGGTCCACGCCAATTTCAGCGAAAGATTTATCGGGATCTTTGAGTGCGTTTAAAACCCCAATTTTAAACTGGCCCGATGCACCGTGTTGCCGGTCGACCATTTTGACACCGCTGTCCCAATTTAAAATGACGGGAATGGGGCCATCCCCTTGATTGGAGTCACCAACATTCATCAACGCATCAGATACTTCACCCCAGGAATAGGCGTCATCGCCTTGTTTGGATTCCAATTTTGTAAAAAGTTCCGTGTGCAAAATAGGAATATCACTGGAGGAACCGGTCAATTGAAAGTTGATTGACTCGGGGTCCAGGGCGCGTTGTACCTCTTCGGAACCATTGTTAATCTCCCACACGGGCGAGAGATAGAGATAAAGGTTGGATGCCCCTGGTGCATTGTCTTTAAGGGCATCGCTGGGAAGCATGAGGTTAATGTGAGCCACTTGCTTGCCAGATAAGGAATTCGAGGCCTCAGAATTAAGCGACCCTTTGGCCGTGCCCGCATACACCAAGGTCCCTTCGTCAAGATTGGTGATGGGCAATTCTGGCGGGGTGTCAAAATGATAAAATCGGAATTTAAAACCAGGCAATTTATAGGTATCGATGCTCGAATGATGCGCTTGGGCAGAGGCGTCAAAAACCACTTGGTAGGTGAACTGGTTATCATTAAAAGGGGCTACTTGTTGCGGGTGAAAAGAGAAGAAATAGGGATTGTCGTCTTCATCTCTAACGACCTTACTGCTGAGGTTGTAGCAGTTCGCGCGATATTTGTTCCATTGGGTCCAGTACCAAAAACTATACTGCGTGGGTGCGAGGCATCCGGGATTAGAATGGTATTCGTAAGAATCACTCCAAGGCCAACTGTCATCATAGGTGGCTTGAATTTCATCACAATAATCGTTTTGGCCTTCCTCCTGTATTTGCCAATTCAATTGTTGAAGGGTGGACTCGTGTTGGTCGCCATTCTTTAGATCGCTTCTAACGGTATCTTCACAGGATGGTTCGCGGTCCCAGGAACTCCACACCTGGCCACAATCGTCATAATCGGAAATGGCACTCTGGCCAGTTAGCTTGCCAGAAACCACTTCCTTTTCATAAGTAATGAATCGCTTGGGGTGATCGGTGCGCCACGTAACACAGCCCTCTTCTCCATTATCGCAGACGCCTCCAGCGCCACCGCTCACACCATTGCCGGCCCCTCCACCGCTGTTGGCATTGTTTGAACTCGTATTGGCTTGGAAGGCAGCCGCTAAATCTAAACCGTCCTTGAGTCCGTCGTTATCGCTGTCAGGGTCTAAAACCGAGACCAAGCCATCTCCGTCAAAGTCACCGAGCGGTGCCAGTTCTTTGCCGTCCATCCAACCATCGTTATCACTGTCTCGGTCGAGGAGGTTGGGTATCCCATCGCCATCGCTGTCGGGGACGGCCCCAGTAATACCTAGTGCTTCGTGCCATAAATCCAATTCTTCTTTGTCATTGATGTCATCTGAATCGCTGTCGGCCAAATAGGGGTTGGTCCCATAGATTTGAACTTCATCCAAGTCGGTGAGACCGTCATTGTCATCATCGTTGTCAGCGTTATCCCCTTGGCCATCATTA
>MDTD01050367.1_pt1 | contig 35962 bp, 25 predicted proteins | sample 811221 | NCBI WGS metagenome assembly MDTD01 (sample SAMN05326646, study PRJNA326480) | marine metagenome | isolation source: seawater | place: Pacific Ocean: South West | collected 2011
ATATTCGATGCCATATAGTGAATGATTTCCATCTATCAACTCCTCCTGTCTTAAAATAAAGAGACTTTGACGCCTCAAAGGGGCAGACCCATCACTTACTGTATTTTTACTGTATTTTGATTACTAATTTGCGCTCTGTACTGCTTTTTTTCACGCCTCCACATGCTTGGCCAGGGTTAATCATTTGCCTAAATGTAACAAATTCAGTTGTACATGCCATGAGTCAAAATGATTGTCGGGATAATTGTAGCAAAAACAATCATTCATCTCGTTAAGAGGGAGGTGTGTGGGAAATCAATATAATACTTTCCAGCCGGCGGCAGCGGGCATGCGATCAGGGCGCTGAAAAATGGGTGTCATACCACTCCTCCTCTGATTGGTTTAACAGTATTTGTCATATGTAATAAATCTTGTCAAGAAAAATATCAATTTGTAACAAAACATTTCACGAAGATCTTTTTTAGAACACTAAATCATATTAAAACAGATACTTAGAAGGGAGTACAACAATAAAACAAACCCAATACAAACCTATCAAATCCCAACCCAAACCAGAGAATAATACGTGACTTTCTCTGCACAACTTGACAACCGCCCTTGAGAAATGTAACAAAAGCCGCATAAGAAACCACAATACTTCATCATTTGTAATAAAGACCCATGACTTCAGAACCCAAATCCCTGCAAACCGTTTTAGATGAAAAATTCGACACCCTTTCCGGCAAAGGAAAGCTTCTTGCCAAATGCATCCTGTCCAAACCGGACAAGGCCGTGTTCATGACCACCCGGCAGCTGGGGGCGGAAGCCGGGGTCAGCGAAGCCACAGTGGTGCGGTTTGTGCGTCAGCTGGGGTTTGATACCTATGCTCAGTTTATTGCCTCCCTCCGGGATTTCATTGACCACAGATTCACCCTCATGGAACGGGGCCGGATGGTCCAGCCAATAATGGTGAGTGACGACAAGGAACTGGACTGGCTGGTCAGTCAGGACATCACCAATATCAAGGCCATGCACAAGCGGGTGGACCTTGAAACGGTAAAAGCGGTCAGAAAACTGTTGAAAGCCGCCCCTGCCGTTTTTGTTGTGGGGGCCCGCCTATCCTATTCCTGCGCCCACTATATGGGATGGACCCTGAGCAAAATCAGACCCAATGTCTCCATCCTCAACGGCAGCGACCGCACCGCCATGGACCAGATGATATTTGCCCCGGAGGGCACGGTGGTGGTGATTGTGGCCACCTCCAGATACCCCAATGAACTCATCCGCATCGGGAAAATCGCCCGGCGCCAGAACTTTAAGATCATATTGATCACCGACTCTAACTCCTGTCCCCTGGCAGCTTTCAGCAGTCATGTCATGGTGGCCCCCCTGACCACCATTCCATTCCTGGGGAACCCCACCTGCCTGATCAGCCTTATCCACTACCTGCTCAACTGCCTGGCCTCGGATATGAAGGATGACCTCAAGGCCCACCAGGAAAAGCTGGAGCAGGCCTATTTGGAGAATGATATTTGGTTTAACTGATCCCTTTTACCCTTCCATCCCGGCCAGGATCTTGACAGCACTCTTTATCCATGTAACAACTCCCCCCAAACAGTTATCAATTGCCGGCCGAAAACGGTCTGTTAAAGACGGATAACGGCCAAGGAGTGCCATGGTGAGAAACGCAAGCACCCTCCAGAAGATCATCGATGAAAAATTCGACAGCCTGGCGGCCAAAGGCAAGCTGCTGGCGGAATTCGTTCTTTCCAACCCGGACAAAGCCGTATTCATGACCACCCGGCAGCTCGCCGCTGCGGTGGGCGCCAGTGAGGCCACCGTTGTCAGGTTTGTCCGGCAGTTGGGCTTTGAAAGCTATGCCCTCTTTATCTCCACCCTCAGGGATGTCATCGACCGGGAACTGACCCTCATGGAACGCGGAGAGCTTCGGCACACGGTGCCCGGCGGGGACGACAAGGAACTGGACCGCCTGGTGGAGCAGGACATCCGCAACATCAACGCCATGCACAAGGGGCTGAACCTGGATACGGTAAAGCAGGTGAAAACCGCCATCAGATCCGCTTCCCGGGTCTATGTCATCGGTTCCAGGCTCTCCTACTCCTGTGCCCATTACCTGGGCTGGACATTGTCAAAAGTCCGCAGTGATGTCCTCATTCTCAACGGCAGCGACTCCACATCCATGGACCGGATGACCTTTGCCCCGCCGGACGGCCTGGTCATCATGATTGCCACCTCCAGATATCCCAATGAACTCATCCGCATGGGGAAAATTGCCCACCGCCAGGGCATGGGACAGATCCTGATTACGGACAGCCCCTCCTGCCCCCTGATCCAGTTCTCCGATCATGTGCTGGTGGCCCCCCAGAGAAGCATCCCGTATCTGGGGTCACCGGTGTCTGTGATCAGCCTTTGCCATTACCTGCTGCATTCCCTGGCCAGTGAGATGGGCGATGAGTTGAAACGCCATCAGGAACGTCTGGAACAAGCGTATCTGGAAAACGATGTCTGGTTCAACTAATGCATCTGACCGATGAAGAAAAGAAAATCCTGGACGGAAAAAAAGGGGCGGCGGCCCGTGAGGCCATGGCGCTCATGGTCCGTTACGGCGAGGTGATCGGGGCAAAAGAGATGTGCCGGGTGACCTGGGCGGACCTGTTCTGCGGGGCACACAATTATCTTGATGTGGCAGGGTCCAAGGATTTTGACGAGATTTTTGCCAGAATGGCGCTGTGCACCGACCGAAAGGTGGCGCTGGACCGGATGGCCCAGGGCTGCATCTGCTACTCCGGGGTGGAACCGGATTGCACCGAGGTGCCGGAAAAAATGTACATGGATGAGGGTAAGCAGGCCTTCAACCGGGAGATGCTCAACCGGTTTGCGGATGCAGGCGTGATTCTTTCCGGAAACTGTATCCCTTATCTCACCGGGTTCGTGCCGGTGATGGGGGAGCATTTTGTAAGCTGCGAATCCAGTGCCGTGCTGTTCATGAATTCATTGTGGGGGGCCATGGGAAACGGGGACGGTATTGAGGCCAGTTTCTGCGCTGCGGTCTGCGGCAGAACCCCGGTGTCCGGGATGCACAGCAAAAAAAACCGGGCCGGCACCGTTGAGGTGAGAATCAATTCTTCACCTGTCACCAACCACGACTGGGATATGCTAGGATATGCCCTGGGCGGGATGCTGCCCCCCCATGCCGTGCCCGTGTTCACGGGAAAATTCATGCGGCCCAACGCCATCACCCTGAAAACCTTTTTCGCCTCCCTGGCCTGCGCCGCCGGAACGGAGATGTGCCACATGCCGGGGATCACACCGGAAGCACCGGACAAAGAAACGGCATTTCAAGGAAAAACCGGCTATCCTGTCATTGAGGTGACACCGGCGGATACCAGGGCAGCGTTTGAACAGGTCAATACCGGTATCCGGGGATCGGGAAACCTGGACTACGTCACCATCGGCTGCCCCCATCTCCACGTTGAAGAACTCCGGGAAATCACAGGTTTTCTGGAAGGCAAACGAATCCATCCGGATGTCTGCCTGGACATCTGGACCACCGGCCCCATGAAATATATGGCAGAACGCAACGGCTACGCTGCGGTGATTGAAGCTGCCGGCGGCAACCTTCTGACCGGGGGGTGCCCCTCCAACCGGGGATATCCGGAAGGGGTAAGCGGCGTGGCCATGGACGCCACCAAACAGCGCCAGGACACACCGGCACATTTTGACGGCAGCCGCATTTTTCTGGGGTCCAGACAGGCCTGCCTGGAAGCGTCGGTGCGGGGCAGGTGGCAATGAGCGATATCCTTATCCGGGGCAGGGGCGCCATTGCAGGTATTGCTAAAGGAGAGGCCCTGATCAGCGAAAAGACCATAATCGGCTGGGGCGGTATCGATATTTACACCGGTATTATCGTGGAGCAGGGACATCCCTTGGAAGGGCACTGCCTGAAAGACAAGATCCTGATTCTGGACGGCAGCCGGGGATCAAACGGCTGGTCCCTCTTCTTCCATGCGGCCCAGATCTCAGGCGTCGGCCCGGCCGGGCTTATATTTCCCACCCTGGACTCCAGAACCGCAGTCACCGCAGCCGTCCTTAACGTTCCCCTGGTGACGGACATCCGGGAGAATGTCTTCCAACGGATTTCCCTCGGGGATATGGTAACCCTTGACGGTACCCGGGGAACCATCACCGTAAAAAAAGAAAAGGACACCCCATGACCCGTCCCAAAGCGAACAAGGATATGCGTCTTGGCCTCCATACCTACAGCCTCTATCTCCACGGCATCGGCCAGGACTGGGCCGGTTTCGAACTGCCCTGGGAACGGCAGCTCAGCACCTTTGAACTCTTTGATCTGGGCAAAGAACTGGGGCTGGACGGATTTCACCTGGATGACGGTGTCCTGGAACGCCTAGATCCGGCCTATCTTACTGAGGTGGGAGCCGCCGCCCGGGAAAAATCACTTTACCTGGAATACAACATGTCCCTGGATCTGGGCAATTTCGGCATCGGTATCCAGCATGATCTCGGCGATGGTCTTGCCACCGCAGCCGGCATCGGGGCGGATGTGGTCAAAATCAGTATGGACCTTCCCCGGCCCCGTCCCAGGGCCGGCAGCCGGTTCCATCCCAAAGTCATGCCTTATCTCGAAAAGACGGCAGCCCTTCTGCGCCGCGCCGCCCCCGAAGCACAGGCCCTGGGCATAAAACTGGCCCTGGAAAACCACTGCGACAGCTTTTCCGAAGAAGTATTGTGGGTGATCGAACAGACAGACCACGCCCACGTCGGCGCCTGCATTGACACCATGAACCCATGGCACATGACCGAAGATCCCATGGCAGCCATTGAAAATCTTGCCCCGGTGGCGTTTACCAACCACTTCCGTGACGACAGGATCGATTTTACCCGGGACGGTTTCAAGGTATCGGGCACGGCGGTGGGCGAAGGGGATATCGATATGGTGAAAGCTTACGAAATCCTCAAGAGCCGTTCCAGGTCCAACCGGATCAATATCGAAACGGAAATGGGGTTCAGCCTGAAAGACAAAGATGCCGCCCTCAGGCAGGAAATGGATGCGGTGAAACGAAGCATACGCTTTTGCCGGGAAGTGCTGGGGGTCGGCAGTCCGGCTTGACAAAGGGGCATTAAACCCAAGGATTGAACATCGGGAATTGCAAATTAGGTGCTGACACCTTTTTTTACGTCTCCGGTACGTTTCATGATTTACAATCCGGTTTGTTTACGATATACGTAACCATAATTCTTGCGATACACTATACAGAGACATTTTTCATGATTCGTCAAAAAGCCGAGACATCTGTCTTAATCGTAGATGACCATCGATTAATGCGTGAAGGTCTTAAATCAAATCTTTCGCAATTCACGGATATTTCTGATATCCACCAGGCCGGGAACGGGCTGGACGCCGTTCGTATGGCCATGGAACTGAAACCCGACGTGATCCTCATGGATATCAACCTGCCGGACCTGAACGGTATGGAAGCCACCCGGCAGATCCTTGCCCAAACACCTGATACCAAGATCCTGGCCCTCACCATGCATACGGACAAGGTGTATGTCATGGGAATGATGAAGGCGGGGGCCGCAGGTTTTTTGACCAAAACCTGTTCTGCCCGGGAGCTGTACAAGGCTATCCAGCGGATCTCATCGGACAAAGCCTATATCTGTGACGAAGTGATCGATATCGTTTTGGAAACCGCCGTGAACCCGGATCTCTCCGCACTGGGGCAGGAAAAAGAGCTGACACGGCGGGAATCCCAGATTCTGAAGCTGATATCCGAAGGCAATACAAATCATGAAATCGCAGACATTCTCTGCATCAGCAACCGAACGGTTGAAAAGCACCGAAAAAGCGTCATGGACAAGTTGGGCATCAGGACCGTAGCCCAACTGACCAAATACGCCCTTAAGAAAGGACTGACCTTTATCGATTAAACACAATGAATATGCGTTGGGGTGAACCGGAATTAACTCATCCGTTCCGGGCGAAACGGCAACGAAAAAATGATTTTGCTCCCCTGCCCCGGACGGGAAAACACGCCGAATGCCCCACCGGCATTTTTAATCCGCTCGGAGACACTGATCAATCCCACGGCAGACAGCTTGGTTTTCTGAACGATATTCCAGTCAAACCCGATACCATCATCCTCCACCTTCACACACAGTTCCTCACCGTCGTTGGTCAGTTCCACCAGGGCCGATTCCGCCCGGGCATGCTTCAACACATTCACGATCAGTTCGTTGGTGACACGGTAAACCACCAGCCGGACCGGCTGGGACGTCTCCACCCGTGTGTCTGTTTTATTCGAAAAACGGATACGGCACTTCCCGTCTTTCTGATATCCTTTTATCAATTGTTCCAATGCGATATCTATTTCAAAATCGTCCAGGACCGGGGGACGCAACTGGTAAATCATCATGCGTATTTCCCCGATGGCCTGGCCCATCCGGGACTCAATTTCTAAAATCTGCTCCTGCTGTTCCGGCAAGGCCTCATCTTTCAGATTTTTTAGTTTACCGATACTCAACGCCAGGGTCTGGGCCACGCTGTCATGGAGATCGGACGCAATGGCTTTGCGCTCGGTTTCACCGGTTTCAAGGAGGTTGAGGTTCAGCTTTTTAAGCTGTCTTGTTTTTTGATCCACCTTTTGTTCAAGTTCATTTTTGATCAAGCCAAGCTGACGGTTTGCCTCCTCCAACGCCCTTGTCCGGGATGAGACTTCGGCCTTTAACTTTTCAGCATAGTCATTTTGCAGCCCTTCGGATGTTTTCAACTGTTCCACCATCCGGTTCAAGGACCTGGAAAGCAATCCGATTTCATCCTGCCCGCCGACTTCAAGGGTTTCGGATAGATCCCCTCCGGCAATTTTCTGGGTGGTCCGGATGAAGTCGTTCAGCGGCGCTATAAATTTTTTAACCGCATAAAAACTTACGCCGCAGGCCAAAAGCAGGATGACGAGTGAATGACCGATGAAATCGAACCAGACAATCCGGTGGCTTTCCGCCAATGCCTGGGTTGTTTTGTCCAAAGATGCCATGATATCGGCTTTTTTGGTCACCAGCACCACGTGCCACTCCACCTCTTTTAAGCATCCCACGGCCAGCAGATAATCCTCGTCACCGATGGTCAGATCTATAATTCCGTTGTGGACTGAAAGCGTTTGAGGGGCGATGTCCCGGATTTCCCCCAATGCAGACTGTGCCAGGCCTACCGTACAGATATCATCCGAGTTGACCATGTTGGCGATGTTGAAATCCAATCCGAATACTTCCTGAAAGGCCTTGGGAAATGCAATCAGGTTCCCGTCTTCCTTCTGGAGAAAGACAAAGGAATTGTCCTCATTGGTCAGCCCCTCCAGAAAAGAGGTATCGGTCATGCTTTCCACAACGTGGTCCACGGGAAAGTCTATTCCCGTTACAGCTTTAAGCGTCCCCCCGTCGCCGTAAACAGGGGTTGTGGCGGTCATCATCAGACCGGGGGTGACATCGTCCTTGTACAGGGCGGTCCAGCGTGTGCCGGTTTCCCTGGTATCACTGCGGGTGAAGACGGTCATGGGGGCACCGTCCCTCAGATCAAACTGGGCGGGCGGCGGCAGTTGAAACACCTTGGCCCTGGCGGCACTGTCATGGCTGCAATAGTAGCCAAGGCCGCTGGTGGTTATCACATGGGTGGCCTGGCATTCCGTCAACAGCGCCTTGGTCCCGATCAATGTTCCCATGTAGTGGGTCAGGGCATTGATTTCTTTTTGAACATCGTCCCCGATGGTTTCCCCGCCCCAGTAGCAAACGGACACCGGGTCATCAACCGGCCCCTGGAACATATGGTTTCCGGGGTTCCAAATCAACGGGTATTCCCCGGCCTTCGACAATGACAAGGCATCAATATTCCGGTAGATCTGCCCCATGTGCAGCCCCATGACATTTGCTCCGGTTTTTATGCGCTTGAAAATTTCGTTGTGTGCCTGGGCGATACGTCGGGCGGCATCTTTCATGTAGGCCTGTGCCATCTGGTTGATTTGCTCTTCGTTGACAATATAGGCGTAATCCCCGAACTTCCAAAGTGCGGTTTCCGCGATGTAAAACAGCGGAAGAATCGTCAAGACAAAAAGGGTAAAAATAAAAAGAAACAGTTTTTTAGATAAAGATACTGACATCTTGCCCCGGTTGAATCCAAGTGATTTTTTTAATATGGATTTTCGTAATGACCCTATGCGAACTGATTTAATTTCACAAGTATTTTTTAACGCATTAAATCTGTTCACCTTTGCGGGTAACTGTCCTTGCCCGGATGTCGTAATCTAATTTCTGATATTGGGTAATTTCCCCCATTGAATCTATCCTGACGGTATAATAATTTGTTGCATCCCTCCCTTAAAGAAACAAACAGCTTTTGGATTGAAGACGATTTCAAGATCCTGTCACAGGGCACCTCCACACTGAATTCGTCTTTTACAGCAGGGCAGCCATCTTTTACGATGGGCTGTCCTGTTTTTTTTATTCCTCCTGGAAGGTTGTCCCGTTTTCAAAATTTCGCAGGCCTGATCACGTAACCATTCGCCCTACCAATTCATACCGGTGATCCGCCAATCTATGCCGGGTTATTTCATATTTTTTTGAGTATAATCCCGAATTGTGGGGCAGACGTCTTTTGGGTATACAATCACCATACACCGTGTTTTCTCACACCTGAAAACATATCGGCATTCACATCAAAAAGGGGTCAAAAAATGAAAAATCTGTATCTATTATCATCCATCGTTATCATATTCATCCTATCGTCGTCCGCCGGATTTGCGGGGGAGAGGATGACAACAAGCCCTGTGGCCAACGATTATGCCTATCTTGACACGGCAACAGGCCATCAATACCTTCGCAACCAGGACGGGACCTATACAGAATACAGCAAGCGGGGCAAACTGCTGAACAGGCGTGTGCCCGCGGATCAACCCAACCTGGCAGCAGGCAAACGGATGCAGGTCATCAATCATAACAACAGCATCATGTACCAGAAAACCGCCGGGGGAAAAACCGAAACCCGTGTCGTCCCTGTGGACGAAATCCCGCTGGTGGGATGGAACTGCTGCGAAATTGTCACCCCTGCCAATCAATAAAAATAAAGCTGTGAAATAAAGAGCCACCCCAAGACGGATACCCCAGGGCAGAGTTCTGCCGGATTCGTCTTTTCTCCCACAGGGCTGTGCATGGGGCACAGCCCTGTTTCAATTATCCCACCCAAGCCGTTATTTATACATAAAAAATCTGCACCCTCCTTTTATTTGTTGCGCTTGTGGATGTATGGTATGCTGCCAAGCATCACGCGTGGGTAACCGTACACCGGACCAGGCGTAACAACGGCCAAAAAACATTTAAAAGCCGGCAGGATTTTTTACTGTAGATGAGGAGAAGCCCATGAATGCCAACGTATCCAACGGTCTGAAAAAACTGCCCCGAGGCGGGATGGTTGTGGACACCGACGCCGGCCAGGTACAGTTCGGCGCCCCCCCCGAAACCATCAAAGACACGCTTCAAACCGAGGCCGGTGTGCCCAGGACCTTTATTCTGCCCCCCGAGATGTTCAGCCTGGAAGACGGTTTTTCCCTGGCCGAACTGGAATTTCCCATCTACTACAATTTTTTCTTCAAGCAGCAGACCATCCGGGTCATCTGCACCCGGCCGCAGCAGCAACGGCTGCTGACCGTATTAAAAGAAGCCCTTTTCGGCCCTGAGTATCTGGATTATGAAGGGGAATTCGTCAACGGCAGGGAAACACCGGGATATCCGGACCTTGCCGCAGAGATGATGAATTTCAGAACCATGCCCATCCGCGGCACGGTCAGGCCCATGGAGATCGAGGATGTGGTGGAATTTTACCTGGCGGAACCGGGACAACCGGTGGGCCTCGACACCCTGTCCATAGAACTGGATGACGACGGCACCTACACCGTGAAAGACGAAAAAGGCATCCGGGCGGAATTCAGCCGGGACCTGGACCTGGTTCCCCACAAGGCAGCCGATTTCGGCTCCCGCCATGTGTTTTATCCCCCCCTGTTCGGCATTACCACCCTTGGATCGGGGCACGGGTTTGCCCCGGATGCCATGACCTCCGGGATGATCATCTGGATCAACCGCCGCGGAATCATGGTGGATCCGCCGGTGAATGCAGCCATTGAACTGGTACGGATGGGGGTCTCTCCCAAGGTGCTGGACAGCATCATTCTCACCCATTGTCATGCGGACCATGATGCCGGCACCCTCCAGAAGATCATGCAGGAGAGCAGCATTACCCTTTACACCACCCCCACGGTGTTCAACAGCTTTGTCCGGAAATCTTCGGCCCTGACCAATATTCCGGAAGACCTGATGAAAAAATCGGTCCGTTTTGTCTCCCTGCCCATCGGCACCCCCGTCAATATCAACGGCGGGATGTTCCGGTTCAGCTATTCCCTGCACTCCATCCCCACCATTTCCATCCAGGCGGAATTCGGCGAAAGGCGCATGGTGTACAGCTCGGATACCCATAATGACCCGGCTTTTGCAGATATGCTGTTTGAAAAGGGGGTGGTGAATGAGAATAGGAGGGATTTTCTCAAGGATTTTCCCTGGCACATGGACATCATTTTCCACGAAGCCGGCATCCCGCCCCTGCACACCCCCATGAAGGTGTTGACGGCCCTTCCGGCAGATATCCGGGAACGGATGTACCTGGTCCACGTCACCAAAGAGATGATACCCGAAGAAAGCGGGTTGAAAATTGCCCCCACAGGACTCTCCTCCACCCTGGAACTGGACGTGGCGCCCCCGGAGTTTTCAAGACCCGTGGAAATTTTGGGGACCTATCTGGACCAGCCCCTGTTCGCCGCCCTGCCCCCGGAAAAAACCATGGAGTTTCTCTGCATCTCCCAGACCCGTCACTGCAAGCCCGGAACGGTGATCGTCCAAAAGGGCAACCCCGGCCGCCACTTTTACATCATCATGACCGGCCAGGTGGAGGTCAGCCGGAACGGCACCCTGCTGACCACATTCGGCCGGGGGGATTTCTTCGGTGAGAAATGCCTGTTTTCGGATATCCCGAGAACCGCCACCGTCACCGCCCAAAGCGATGTCCGTCTCATCATCGTCCACAGGTCGGATATGCTGGCCTTTATCCGGAATACCTCGGTGGAGGAGACCCTCTTCCACCTGGCCTCGGTTCAAAACAAACAATTAAGGGACTACCTGGAGCTGAACCCCATTTTCCGGCACCTCACCCCGTCCCAGAAGACCCAGCTTTTCCAGATCCTCGTACCGGTACCCCCGGGGGAAACCGGTGAACTCATCGGCCAGGGGGAGTCGCCGGAGGCCTGTTATTTCCTTGCCACAGGCCATGTCCGGGTCCGCCGGGACGATATTGATCAAACCACCCTTGGGCCGGGCAGCCTGTTCGGCACCCGGATGCTCTTTGACAATGCCGCCCCCTCATCATTTTCATTCACCGCAGAACCGGATGCCCGCCTGCACCGGATGGCCAAGGATGATCTGGCCCGATTCGTTAACAACAACCCCGGAGTATTTTTAAAACTGTATCATTATGCCTACTAACGATTATAATTTTGAAACCGGAGTATTCCGGCCGCCCAGCGAAGGGGGAGCCGCTTCCCTTCTCGTTCGTTTTACCCGGAACTGCCCATGGAACCACTGCACCTTCTGCGCCATGTACAAACACGAGCGGTTCAGCCGCCGTTCCTTGGAAGAGATAACATCGGACATTGATGCCATGGCCGCCCTGGCCCGGGATCTTCGGGATGAATCCGAGCGCCTCGGCCACAACGGCCGGATCACCCGGGACGCCGTCCTGGCCCTGTTCAAAAAAGTCCCCGGCCTCAACCACCATAACGGTGCGGCCATGCTCATTCAGTGGCTGATGGCCGGTGGCAGCACCGCATTCCTCCAGGACGGCAACTCCCTGATCATGCCCCCCAAGGATCTGGTTGCGGCCCTAAGTTATCTGAAGTCCACCTTCCCTTCCATCCGGCGGATTACCACCTACGCCAGGGCCAGAACCATTGCCCAGCGCGCCCCCGACACCCTGCGGGATATCCGGAAGGCCGGCTTGGACCGGGTCCATCTGGGGCTTGAAACAGGAGATGACGAACTGCTGAAAAAAATAAAAAAAGGCGTGACCGCCGAAGGACATATCCAGGGAGGGCAAAAAGCCATGGATGCCGGTTTCCAGGTGTCGGAATACTGGATGCCCGGCTTAGGGGGAAAGGAATTGACTGAACAGCACGCCCGGAACACCGCCCGGGTTCTCAATGCGGTCAATCCCCACTATATCCGGTCCAGACCGTTCCGTCCCCTGCCCGGGACACCCATCTATGACGAGGCCGCCACAGGCGCATTTGTGCAGCTTACGCCCAAAGAACAGCTCCTGGAAATAAAAGCCATGGTACAGGCGCTGGAGGTGACGTCAAAGGTCTGCTTCGACCATGCCGCCAACCATTGGCGCACCCGGGGCGGCGGCCTTGTTTTTTCCCACGACTACGAGGGGTATAAATTTCCGGAGGAAAAGGACACCCTGCTGGAACGCATAGAGGATGGACTGGCATTTGACCAGCCGCCTTCCACCTTTTTGCACCTGTAGACAAAAAAATCTACCGGGAATAGCTCAGCACCCGGCCTTTGAATTGGTCCCTCAGATAGCCGGTGTTCCCAGGCCGTTCCTGTAAGTGGGTATATCCTAACCCCACCATTTTTTTACTGAACTTTGCATGAAGCCCCCGGCCCGGATCGACAATCACCACATCACAATGACGGCGGGCATGCCGCTCAAGAAAAGCGGCCAAAAGCGGCACATAGTCACTTTCGTAAAGAAGATCGGAGCCGATGATAAGGTCAAATGCGCCAAGCCCGCTGTCTTTGTTTTCCTCCCACCCGGTCCGTACAAAGGGAATGGCCTTATCCTCATTCAATCCGGCATTGTATGCCAGAAACCCTTCTGTTTCAGGGTGATGGTCCGTGGCGGTAATATCCGCCAGCCTGCGGTTCAGCACCAGGCTGGCCAGTGCAATACCGCACCCCACCTCCAGCACCCGTTTTCCGTCCACCTGATAATCCAGCATCAGATGGGCAAGCACCTCGCCCGAAGGCCAGACAACCCCGAATATGGGCCAGGCAGCAGATGAAATCCCCAGCTTCTCCGCTGTGCCTTGGTCATCTCTGAATTGCAGTGTATCCCGGAGCATCCGGATATGAATATCCATATCCCCGATTTCAAATGTGTGATAGCGAAGTCTTAAGCCGGACATCACCACCCCCTATTCCGAAGGTATCGTGGATGGTTCGGCCCCGTCTTCTGCCGGATCTGTTTTCTCCATTTTACGCCGGCGCTTCTCTTCCTTCTTCTTTTTTTTGGCCAACTCTTTCTGCCGTTTTTCAAAGGTATACTGATTTCGAACTGCCATAGATATTTCCTTTGTCACAGGACCCTTGGAAACCGGCCCGGACAGGCATTGCCCATATTTGCCCGTAGTTGTGTTAAGTGAAAAAAGCGGAAAAAGCGGAAAGAGAGATGAAAAAACACCCCGGGCGAGAAAATTCGCTTTCCAGCAACCTCATCATACGGTTTTCACGGTTAAGTTTCAGTAAAAACATCAACGGTAACGTACGATGCTTGCCGGACAGCGCGGTCAGCGAGGACTGCCTGAAAGATAGTTATCTGACAGGGGATATGTCTTTACTCACATACAGACTGCCCATCATACAGGAAACCACTTGAATTGCAAGGCAATTAACTCCGGAGCCCAGGGCCTATCCGTTGCGGTATAACTCTTTTGGCCCGGAGAGAAGACGGTCCGGGGATACGGCTTCCAGCTCCGCCCGGCTGCCATAGCCCCACAGCACCCCCCAGGAAACAAGACCGTTCTGCCGGGCGGCAATCACATCCATTTTCCTGTCACCGATCATAATTGTTTCACCGGATATCCGGCCGTCATCAAGGAGTCTGCGAATCTGCCGCCCCTTGGAAATACCGATATCCCCGCCGCTGACAAAATCAAAATAATGATCCAGGCCGAACATGGTGACAATCCGTTGGGCAAAATCCCCCCGCTTGGAAGTGCAGACCGCCATGGCCCGGCCGGCCTTTTTCAATTGTGCCAGGGCTTCGGGGATGCCGGGGTACAGGGTATTCTCCCGGTAACCGATCTCGCCGAACCGCTCCCGGAACTTTTCCACCAGCTCCCGGACATGATCCTTGTCATCGGTTCCGGCCAGTTCCCTGAAGGTCAGGTCCAGGGGCGGTCCGATGAACCGGCCAAGATCAGCTTCGGGTTCCCCGGGATAGCCGAAGGCCTCCAGGGCATAGTTGATGGACCGGGCGATCCCCGGAAGGGGGTCGCTGAGGGTGCCGTCCAGGTCGAACAGCAGGTATGGATTAGGTGTCATATGCCTCACTCCCGTTGAATTGGTGCCCCTTTCTGTATAGCGGAAATCCCGGCATGTCAATTTTCTCACCCCAAAAATAACGCCTGCCGGACTCTGCGATTGCCATCAGGGCATTGAATTTGATATGAAAGCGCTATGAAACAAACATTTGACTTAGCCTACTCCAGCTGCCCCAACGACACCTTTATCTTCAAGGGAATCGCCCGGCAGCTCATTGACACCCGGGGCATGGATTTCAGGATCTTCATCGAGGATGTGGAAACCCTGAACCAGAACGCCGCCCGGGAACGCTATCATATCACCAAACTCAGCTTTGCGGCCCTGGGGTCTCTTCTGGACCGGTATGCCCTGCTTCGAACCGGGGCTGCCCTGGGCAAAGGCTGCGGCCCCCTGCTCATCTCCCTGCCGGGACGGCAGATGGATGACCGGAAAACCCCCGTGGTGGCCGTACCCGGCATGGGGACCACGGCCTACCATCTCTTCCGGTTTTACCTGGCTGATCTTTTTCCCGGCCTGGATCCGGAAGTCCGGGCCATGCCTTTTGAACAAGTCATGCCGGCGGTGAAGGGCGGTGAAGCGGATTTCGGCGTGATCATTCATGAGGGGCGGTTCATCTACCAGACCCAGGGGCTTGAGATGAAAGCGGATCTGGGGCAATGGTGGGAGAATAAAACCGGGCTGCCCATCCCCTTAGGCTGTATCGCCGTCCGAAGGGATCTGGGACGGGATACGGCATCTGCCGTTCAGACCCTGATCCGGGAAAGCATCGACCATGCCTTTGCCCATCCCAAACAGGGGGAGGACTATATCAAACAATATGCCCAGGAAATGGCGGATGAGGTCATTGCCCAGCACATCGACCTTTACGTGAACGAGTTTTCCCGGGATATCGGCGAACAGGGAACCCAGGCGGTGACAGCCTTTTTCGACCATGCGGCCCGGGCCGGCCTCATTGCTCCCGTGTATCAGCCCCTGTTTGCCTGCGGATGACCATGGACACCCGACTTTCCCCGGACAGCTTTGCCGCCCGGGTCCGGCAGACCATCGGGACCCATGCCATGATCACCCCGGGCGACCGGATTCTTGTGGGCATCTCCGGCGGCCCGGATTCCGTGGCACTGGTCCGCGTATTGATGGTGCTGGCGGAGGAATTTAATTTATCCATCGTCCTGGCCCACCTCAACCACAGCCTCAGGGGGGAGGAATCCCTCCGGGATGAAAATTTTGTCCGAAAGTTTGCAGCGGATTTGGGACTTTCCCTGACCGTCGAAGTCCGGGACATCAAGGCGATTGCCAAGGCAGAACGCCGCTCCCTGGAAGAGGCCGGCAGGAACGCCAGATACGACTTTTTCAAAAGAACGGCCCGGGACGGGGGCTGCCGCAGGACCGCCCTGGGCCACCACCGGGACGACCATGTGGAACAGGTGCTGATGAACCTTATCCGGGGGACCGGTGTCCGCGGCCTTCGGGGCATATCACCGGTCAGGGAGAATCACATCATCCGCCCCTTCATCGCCCTGTCCAAAACTGATATCCTGGCCTATCTTAATGATATCGGCCAGGACTATATCCTTGATTCCTCCAACCGGGATACGGTGTTTTTAAGAAACCGGGTCAGACAGAACCTGCTTCCCCTGCTGGAAGAGCAATTCAATCCGAACATCAGGGCGGGCCTGGACCGTCTCAGCCAGATCCTCACCCTTGAAGACGACTACATGGCCGAAAGGGCACAGGCGTTGTTTGAAACGCTCCAAAGAAACGTGCCGGATGCCGAAGACCAGAGAAGTATAAGGCTCTCCCTGGACGGAATCACTGCATGCCACCCGTCCCTTGCCTTCAGGGTGATTCAAAAGGCGGTCCTTGCGGTGAAAAAAGACCTGCGGCGGATTACCCACACCCATATCACGGATATTCTCGCCCTGGCAAAAACCTGTGAGACCGGAAAACACCTGGACCTGCCGGGACAGATCAGGGTTTACAAAGAAAAGGGGCTGATCTACATTAAAAAAGAGCGGCTGCCCCTGCGGGAACTGGGCAAATGCCGGAAAAAAAGCAAGCGGATTCATGGGGATGGAAGGGCGCCGAAAACCTGATTCCATGCCCTTGTATAATCCGGTTTTATGTTTATATATAGTAAAGTTTTATTGGTGCCATTAACCCAAAGAGAGGAAAAACATTGAATCAATTTTATAAGAACATCTCCCTGTGGCTGGTCATCGTCCTGATGATGGTGATGCTCTACAACGTCTTCAACCAACAGCAGGCCGGTCAGTCCGATATCGGATATACGGAATTTCTGTCCCTTGTGGAAGACGGCCGCGTTCAGGATGTCGTTATCCAGGGCCAGGATCTTTATATTACGGACAGCTCCGGTCAGCGGCTCAAAAGCTTTGCACCGGATGACGGCGAACTGATCCCCATGCTCCGGGCCAACGGCGTTTCCATCAAGGCCAAACCCCCGGCGGAATCTTCCTGGTTTATGTCCATCATCGTATCCTGGCTGCCCATGATCGTGCTAATCGGGGTGTGGATATTCTTCATGCGCCAGATGCAGGGCGGCGGGGGCGGCGGCAAGGCGCTTTCTTTCGGCAAGAGCCGTGCGCGGCTCATGGATGACAAGGGGGAAAAGGTCACCTTTGCCAACGTCCAGGGCATTGACGAGGCCAAGGAAGAACTGGCCGAGGTGGTGGACTTTTTAAAAAATCCCAACAAATATACCCGCCTGGGCGGCAGAATCCCCAAAGGGGTGCTGCTGGTGGGCAATCCCGGCACTGGCAAGACCCTGCTCTCCAGGGCCGTGGCCGGTGAGGCCGGCGTCCCTTTCTTTACCATCTCAGGCTCCGACTTTGTGGAAATGTTCGTGGGTGTGGGCGCCTCCCGTGTCAGGGATCTCTTTGCCCAGGGCAAAAAGAACGCCCCCTGTATCATATTTATCGATGAGATCGACGCGGTGGGCAGACAGCGCGGTGCCGGTCTCGGCGGCGGACACGACGAACGGGAACAGACCTTGAACCAGCTCCTGGTGGAGATGGACGGGTTTGAATCCAACGAAGGCGTCATCCTGATGGCGGCCACCAACCGGGCGGACGTCCTTGATCCGGCCCTGCTCAGACCCGGCCGTTTTGACCGCCAGGTGGTGGTGGATATGCCGGATATCAAAGGCCGCGAAGGTATCCTGCGGGTACACATGAAAAAGAGCCCCCTGGCCGATGACGTGGATCCCACGACCCTGGCCAAAGGGACCCCTGGATTTTCCGGTGCCGACCTTGAAAACCTGGTGAACGAAGCCGCCCTTCTGGCTGCCAAACGGGACCATGAAAAACTGACCATGCGCGACTTTGAAGATTCCAAGGACAAAGTCTACATGGGCCTTGAGCGCAAATCCAAAGTACTCAAGGAAGAAGAAAAGAAAACCACGGCCTACCACGAAGGCGGCCATGCCCTGGTGGCAAGATTCCTTCCCGGCACCGACACCGTGAACAAGATCACCATCATTCCCCGGGGACGGGCTGCCGGCGTGACCTGGTTCCTGCCCGAGGAAGGGGACTTCAAATACAAAGACCAGCTTGAACATGAACTGGCCATCGCCTTTGGCGGACGGGTGGCCGAAGAGATCATCTTCAACCGGATCTCCACCGGTGCGTCCAACGATATCAAGCAGGCCACAAAACTTGCCAACCGCATGATCAGAAGCTTCGGCATGAGCGACAACCTGGCCCCGCTCTCCTATGAAGACCACGATGACAATATCTTCATCGGCAGGGAAATGACCCAGGCCAAGAGCTACTCCGAAGCCACGGCCCAGCAGATCGACGCTGAAGTGGCCGCCATTATTGACAAAGCCTATGCCACGGCCAAAAAGATCCTGGAAGAGAATATCGATATTCTCCATGCCCTCACCGACCTGCTCCTGGAAAAGGAAACCATCATGGGACCGGAGCTGGACGACCTGATCGCGGAACTTCGGCCGGAATTCGACTTTTTCGGCAAGCGGAACATCCGGACCGCACCGGAGCCGCCAACGGTTGAGGATGTCACAGCCCCGGCTGAAGATGAGGAAGATGTTGATACGGAAGATGACGATGACGACGACGGCATCGTCGAATTCCCGGGACTTTCTGCCGAAGATCAGGAAGGCGACACGCCTGATGCGGACAAGGACGACCCTGATAAAAAAGAATAGGAGATGCCACCATTGTCCATGGAAAATTATACGCTGGAGTTCGGCCGTTTCCGTCTTGATCTGGGCAGCAAGGCCTGCATCATGGGCATTCTCAACACCACCCCGGATTCCTTTTCCGACGGCGGAAAGTTCAATACCCTGGAGGCGGCCCTGGCTCAGGGCCGCGCCCTGGTGGAAGCCGGGGCCCACATCCTGGATATCGGCGGGGAAAGCTCACGCCCCTTTGCCGAACCCGTCTCGGAACAAGAAGAGCTGGACCGGACCATCCCGGTGATTGAAAAGCTTTCCTCCCAGATAGAGGTTCCCATCTCCATCGACACCGTTAAATCGGCTGTGGGAAGGGCGGCTCTGGATGCCGGTGCCGCCATTATCAACGATATATCCGCCTTTGAAAAAGATCCGGCCCTGGCTGACCTGGCCGCGGAAACAGGGGCACCTGCCATCCTCATGCACATGAAAGGCACGCCCGAAACCATGCAGGTCAACCCCAGCTACGACGATCTGATGGGGGAGATCACGGACTACCTGGAAGCCCGTGTGGCCTTTGCCGTTGACCGCGGGGTGGCAAAAGAGAAAATTATTCTGGACCCGGGTATCGGTTTCGGTAAAACAGTGGCACACAACCTGGTGCTGATCAAAGAGCTTCACCGTTTGACAGCCCTCGGCTTTCCCGTGCTCATGGGACCGTCAAGAAAGTCATTTATCCAGAACATCCTGACCCGGACCACCCAAAAAGAAGCCGGACCGGATGATCCCAGAACCGAATACGGCACCCTGGCTGCCGTAGCGGCGTCCCTGATGAACGGGGCGCATATCGTGAGGGTTCACGATGTTGAAACGGTTGCCTCATTCTCCCGGATCATTGATGCGATCCGGAATGCCTGATCCCTTCAGACATATCCCGGCCCTGGTGGTGGGGATATGTCTTCTGGCACCTGCGTTTTTCCTCTTCCATACGGGGTGCACCGTGGAACCCGTGGAATCGGACTTTCTCCTCCCGGTCGATTTTGCCAATGTGCCGGATGACATGGTGCTCACCAATTTTCATACCGATAAAATCGAAATCCGGATCAAGGGAGATCCCCGTAAAATTGAACATTTGAGCGGGGAAAACATTCTGTATTCCGCAGATCTTTACACCGACCTGGAATTTGACCCGGCCGGTGATTCCGATTCCATTGAACCCGGCCATTACCTGCTGCCCGTGGACCGGACCCGGATTCCCCTGGACCCGTCCATAACGGTGCTGGACATCAGCCCCTCCTACCTGAGCGTCCGCCTGGAAAAAAAGATCACCCGGACTTTCAAGGTCACCGTTCCCTATACAGGAAAACCTGCCAAAGGCCACCTGGCCCTGGCCCCGGCCTGCGATCCCCCGACGGTTGAACTCACCGGCGCCCAGACCCTGATTGAAAAAATAGACACATTGCAGACCAAGCCCGTGGACATTACCGGCGCCAGTGAAGGCTTTAAAAAAGAAGTTCCCCTGGACCTTGAAAACCCGCTGCTTTTCAGTTCCGGCCAGGCCATGTTCATCGTCACCGTCCCCATCCAGTCCCAGACCGGGAAACGCACCCTTGCCGATCTTCCCATCCGCCTGACGAACAGCCCGAAGAAGGTGAGTATCAAACCGGAGACCATCACCGTTGAAATCAAGGGACCTGTGGACGCGCTTTCCAGCAAGGCCATCACCGACGAGATCTATGCCTTCATGGATCTCAAGGGCCTTACGCCTGGCGTCCATGCCCGGCATGCCTATATCAACATTCCCGTGGACCTGGTCATGACCAATGCGGATCCCCAGGTATTCACCGTTAAAATAGAATAAGCCTATTTCATCCAAAATCCGGGCTGCCCGCCCTTGCCAATGGGGCCCTGCACTGGTAAACAACAAAAAGTGGAAAATACCAAGCTGAACCAAATGAAGGAGACGATTGATGCTGCTGGTAATAGATGTGGGAAACACCAACACCGTGATCGGGGTCTATGAAAACGATAAACTCATAGAAGATTGGCGGATCAGAACCGTCCGGGAAAACACGGCCGATGAGTTCAACATTCTGGCCAACGCCCTGTTTGCAGACAAGGGCATTGATCCGTCACGGATTACCAGAACCGTTATTTCTTCGGTGGTTCCCTCTTCGGTGCGTATCCTCAATGCCTTCTGCCAGCGCTACCTCAAGCTTGATCCCCTGTGGATCGAGGCTGCGGCCGTAAAAAAACTGATGCCCATCCTCTACTCCAACCCCAACGAGGTGGGGGCGGACCGCATCGTCAATGCCGTGGCCGCATACGATAAGTACAAACGGGCACTCATCATCATTGATTTCGGCACCGCCACCACCTTTGACGTGGTTACGCAAAAGGGAGAATACCTGGGCGGCGCCATCTGCCCCGGGGTGATGATATCCTCGGAAGCCCTTTTCCAGCGGGCCTCCCGCCTGCCCCGGGTGGAAATCTTCAAGGCACCGGAACGGGTCATCGGTGATGATACCATTGAAAGTATCAAATCCGGGCTGATTCACGGCAATGCCGCCATGGTGGACGGCATGGTGGCGCGGATGAAAAAAGAAATGGCGGCAGAGCCCATGATCATCGCCACCGGCGGCCTGGCCCCCCTCATCGCGGAAGTATCCGATGCCATTGAAACCGTTGACCAGGAACTGACCCTGAACGGCCTCAGGATTATCTCCCAGGCCATGTAGGAAAGATTAAAATGAATACGGGCGGACGACATACCGGCAAGGACAGCACAAGACATCTCCTGCCCGGCCTCTGTCTTTTCACCGCTCTGCTGTTTCTTTTTGCCCCGGTCCTGCCTGCCCACGCCCTGGGCCCGGAAGAGGTCCTGGTAATTGCCAACCGCAATGCCGCAAAAAGCCCGGGACTTGCCAAATTTTACATGGCCCAGCGGGGGATCCCCAAGGAGAACCTCGTTCTGCTCTGGATGACGGACAAGGAGGACTGCACCCGGGAAGCCTACGAAAAAAAGGCCGTTCCCCCGGTCCGCCGATTTCTCAAGGCCCATCCGGAGATTCGTGCCCTGGTCACAGTTTACGGCGTTCCCCTGAAAATCAAGGCCCCGGCAGGTAGCGGCAACCACAGTAAAACCAACAGTGGCGCTGCCTTTGATTCGGAACTCGCCCTGGTGAAGGCCCCGGCCTACCATCTGAAAAGCTGGCAGCTCAATCCCTTTTACCTGGGGTACAAGGGGAAGAAAACAAACATCCGTAAAAAACATGTCATGATGGTCAGCCGCCTGGATGCCCCCAATGCCGGTATTGTCCGCCGCATGATCAAGGACAGCATCAGGGCGGAAAAAGAAGGGCTGCAGGGAAAGGCCTATTTTGATGCCAGATGGCCCCTGCCGCGCAAAGGAACCAAATTGTCGGGGTACGCGTTTTACGACGTATCCCTCCATAAAACCGCCCGGTTCCACAGAGAAAAGAATATCCTTCCCGTGGTCCTCAACCAGGAAAAAGCCCTTTTTCAGCCGGGCCAGGCCCCTGATGCCGCCCTGTACTGCGGCTGGTACAGCCTGTCCAATTATGTGGATGCCTTCCAGTGGAACCGGGGTGCTGTGGGCTACCATATGGCCAGCGGCGAATGCGCCACCTTGAAGGGGAACGGCAACACCTGGTGCAAACGTATCCTGGAAAACGGCGCGGCCGCCACCATCGGCCCTGTAAGCGAGCCATATATCCAGGCGTTTCCCGTGCCTGAAATCTTCTTTAATCTGCTCACCGACGGCTATCTGACCCTGGTGGAAGCCTACACGGTCAGCCTGCCGTTTTTGTCCTGGCAGATGATCCTGGTGGGCGACCCCCTGTACAAGCTCAACATCGTGAAGGGAGAAGGATAATGGGCCTTATCCGCTTATTCAAGAACGACCTTGCCGCAGAAATCCGGAAATGGACGGAAAAAGGCCTGATATCCACGGACCAGGCCGCAGCCATCTGCCGGGAATACGGCATGGACTTCCATGACACGGACCAACGGTCCAGGGGATACTGGATACTGGTCTTTTTGGGCTACCTGTTCATCGGCATGGCCCTGATCACCCTCATCAGCGCCAACTGGGACAATATCCCCAGGGCTCTGAGGATGGGAGGGCTTATCGGTATCACCCTGGCCGCCCACCTGGCCGGACTTCACAAATTCCGGCAGGGTAAGGATACGGCCGCCGTCGGACTTTTTTTCCTAGGCGCCCTGTGTTACGGGGCATCGATCATGCTCATCGCCCAGATCTACCACATCGGCGAACATTTCCCGGACGGCATCCTTATCTGGGCTCTGGGTGTTCTCCCCCTGGCCCTGCTGCTGCAAAGCCGGGCATTGATGCTGCAGACCATGACGCTGGGCACCCTCTGGTTTTTCGTTGAAAGCCACCTGGGCTACTTTCCCTGGTACTTTTTCATTTTCCTTTCAGCCGCCGTCTGGCATCTGGTCAAATCCGGTGCCAGCCGCACCCTGTTTCTCTGGGTTATCATCATGACCGGTATCTTTGCAGAATACGGTATATCCTGGGGGTTAGACGGCTGGCAGCACCTGGATATCCAGGCGGAGAACCTGTTCTTTGCCGGCGGATGGGTGCTGTTCTGTTACGGCGCCTCAAAATACCTGGTCCACCGGGACAATCCCGATGCCGTGGATTACGGCACCTTGCTCGCCCTCTGGTGTCTGCGCTTTTTCATTGTCACCCTGTTTATCTTCAGCTTTGAGGGGGCCTGGGAAGAAGTTTTCGACATGGACTGGCGGGTGCCTGGGGCCGCCCTTGCCGGCGGCCTGAGCCTTGCCGGCGCAGCCCTTGTACTGACCTGGCTTGGAAACAGACGAACGGACGGACTTACGGTCACAGCCATCATCAGCCTGCTGTACCTGCTGTCTCTTTGGGCATCTCAAACCCTCACTGACACCACCCCGGCCCTTTATTTTGCCGTTGCGGATAATATCGCCCTTGTCAGCTCCGGCGTCTGGCTTATCGTCAGCGGGATCAAAAACAGCATCTCCCACTATTTTTTCCTCGGGGTGGTCACCATCCTGCTCACAGGCCTTGTTCGGTATGTGGACCTGGTGGGGGACTATATCGGGGCCGCCGCCCTTTTCCTGGGATTCGCCGTGATTCTCCTTGCCACCGCCCGGTTCTGGAAGTCCAGAACCCAAAATAGGAGAGAAAAAAGGGGGACCACATGACGCATCCGAACACCAGGTCAAAAGGGGTACTCATCGGGCTGATCCTGGTGATTCTCTGCCAGGCAACGGTATTGGCCATGATAACCGTCAACGCCAGAATGCCCCTGTGGACCGGGGAAGAAATCTGGCTGAAAACCCAACCGGTGGACCCCCGCAGCCTGTTCAGGGGCAACTATGCCCGGCTGCGCTACGACATCAGCGATATCCCGGCCAAGGAGATCAACCGGATACGGGAGCCCAAATCCAACGAACCGGTTTATGTCATGCTATCCCCTGCCCCCGGCGGCATCCATGTTTACAAAGGGGTCAGCTTCACCCGGCCGGCCTCCGGTCCCTTCATCCGGGGCCGGGTCATCCGCCACGGCCGCCATTCCCAGAAAAGTTACCGGGTCCGCTATGGTATTGAAGCCTACTTTGCCCCCAAAGAGAAGGCTCTGGCCTTGGAACGCAAACTTCGATCATCCGCCGTGGCCAAAATCTTCGTATCGGATTCAGGCAAAGCGGCCCTGGACAGTATCCATGAGCCGTAAACGGGTGCGACGAAATATTCAGGACGGCGTGACTTCGGGCAGATAAACACTGAAGCAGGTGCCCTCGCCCGGTGTACTTTCCACGGTTACGGCTCCGCCGTAATTTCTGACGATGCCGTGGACAACGGCAAGGCCCAGTCCGGCGTTACTGCCGCCTTCCTTTGTGGAATAATAGGGCTCAAATATCCGCGGCAGGGCGTCAGGGTCTATGCCCGGCCCCGTATCCGCCACCCGGAAACGGATGTAGGATCCCGGCGGAATATCTAATGGGGTGGGTTCATCGCTCCGGGACAGGACGATTCTATCCCCGCCCACCATAATGGTTCCCCGGTGATCCATGGCATGGGCCGCATTGGTGATCAGATTCATGAGAACCTGCCGAAGACGGGTTTCCTCTCCCATCACCATCAACTGCATGCCGCAGGGTTCGAATTCCAGGGTCAGGTCCTGTCCCATGGACAGCCGGATCAGCTTGAGAGTTTCCCACATCAGCGGTTCCAGATCCAGCGGGGAGGTCTCGTGCCGGTCTTCCCTGCCGATGGCGTATAATTTTTCCGATAGGTTCACCGCCTGTTTGGTGGCGGAGATCACCCGGGTGAGATACCGGGCGGCCGGATGGTTCTCACCGGTAAGCTCCAGTGAAAGATCCGTGTAGTTGAGGATGATGCTCAAAACATTGTTAAAATCATGGGCGGTACCGCCGGCCATAAGGCCTATGGACTCCATCTTCCTGGATTGCCACAGCCGCTGCTCCAGTTCCTGCTTTTCTCTTTCCGCCTTTCGCCGCTCGGTGATGTCGCGGCCCATGAGCAGCAGCCCGGGTTCCCGTTGCTCATCCGTCATAGGCACCAGGGAAATCTCCATGGGAACCGGTGTACCGTCCCGGCAGATAAGATGGGCCTCGGCCAGTTGCCCCCGCATTTCCCGACGCCCTTTTGTAAGATCCCGGATCTTGCCGAATGAGGGCAGCAGCAGACGCACATCCTCCCCCAGAAGATCCCTATTGCCAAAACCGGAAAGTGCAAGACCGAAGGCATTTACATAGAGGATCTTCTCCTTGCAGGACACCTTCAGTATCAACTCCCGGGCCGTCTCTGACAGCAGACGGTAGCGGGATTCGCTTGCCCTGAGGGCGGTCAGGGTCTTCTTGTGCTCCGCCACCTCTTTTCGAAGGGAAGCCTGTGACGCTGACAACTGGTCCACCTTCTCTTCCAGGGCCCTGTTGGTCTCTCTTACCCGGCTGTATAAGTCATAGGTTTCAAGGGCGTTGGCGCAATGGGTCATAAGGATGGAAAAGAGTTCCAGGACCGCCTCGGGCAGATCCCTGGGAGACCCCTCCAGGATGGCGATGCACATCCCCCGGGTTCTGGACACCGTTGCCAGGACATGGAGAAGAAAATGAGAGGAAAAATCGCGGGAGGCCGCCGTCACCGGTTTTTTTTCAAGTACGGCCCTGGAAAAGGTACCATCCTCGATAAAGGCGGCAAGCTCTTCTTCCACCAGGTCCCGGTCATCACCGGGGTAGCAGGCCGCCAGTTCAAAATCCGCGGTCTGTTCGTCAATGAGGAAAAAACTTAAGGTACGGATCCCGATGAGTTTTTCCACCTGCTCCCGGCATTGCTGAAGAATGGCCTCCGGTTTTTCCAGGCGGTTGATGCTTTCACTGAATCCGCTGAGTTCCCGGATCAATCCCAGTGCCTTTACCCTGGAACGGTTTACCTCCTCAAGATGGGCCAGACGCTGACGCAGCCGGATGTCTGCCTGGTCTGTATCTCCCCGTTCCATATCTCCCCGGTTTGTGCCTGTGCGATCTGTCATAGGAAAAACCGTATCGTTTCCGCCAGTTGACGCTCTGTCTGACGAACCACCGGAATCAGAGTACCGGGTGAGATGCCTAACGCTTTCCAGGCGCCCATGCTCAGGGCAGGCAGGGTGATTTCCCCTGAAAACCCGATCCCCAGGGCGGATACCATCCAGTTGGCAAAATAGACCACGGCCACCTCTTTGTCCGGTGCCTCCCTCAGGGGTGCATGGTGGTCCCGGATAAGCCGGGTGATCCCGGCAGGCAGATTCCAGAAATCGGCCAGCATGCTGCCGAATTCACCGTGTTCCAGGGAGAAAAATTTGGGTTCCACCTGATGGAGGGTCAGCCCCAGTTTGGCGGCCTGGGCAAGGGCTGTGGCAAACACTTCCGGAAAATGGTTCAGCAGAACCAGACGGCCGATATCGTGGAGAAGGCCGCCGATAAATACCCTTTCCCCGTTGACCTCCGGGATATGGGTGGCCAGGTTGCGGGCCATGATGCCGCAGCCCACGCTGTGCCGCCAGAAGGCATCCATGTCCAGAAACGTTTCCGGCATTCCTTTGAAGTGGTTGATCACCGTAATCCCCAGGGCCAGGTTGCAGACTTCCTTTGTGCCCAGGGTCATGGCTGCAAGGGTAAGGGAATCGATTTTTTCGGAACGCCCGTAAAAGGCCGAGTTGACAATCTTGAGCAGGGTGGCGGACAGGCTGGTATCCTTGCTGACGATCTCGGCAATGTCCTTTCCCGAGCATTTGGGATCATTCACCGCGGTATTGATTTCAGAGTATATCTGAGGCAGTGCGGGCAAGGATAGATCCCCATTAAGCAGGGACAGAGGGTCGGCCGTGCCCCGGGAGGAAATTCCGGACCGGCTGCCGGCGGCGGCACGCAACCGTTTTTGAAAGGATAACAGCACCTCAGGCCGCTCGCTGAACCAGCTTTCGGTGATATTGTACATGGCTTCGGCCACCGGGTCTTTCAACGGATTTTTCTTGAACCACCGGCCGAGGAAAGCCTGCAGCTTGGCATCACCTGTATCCGTCTTTTGTTGAGCCCCTGGGGCAGGCTGCACCATGACCTCCGGAATCCCCCACATCTTCAGGATTCTGATCTCTTTATCTCCCAGTGTGGTACCGGCATCCATCAGATGCCTGCCGTCCTTATTTTTCACTTCCCGGGCCAGTACCATTCCGGGTTTTGCCGTAAACACGCTTACCAGGTTCATGGGTTGTCCGTATTTTTATCGTTCTTTACAGGAATTCACTTTATCTGAAATGCCAAACCCGGTCAACTCAACATTACGGCGATCCCGGCGCCGGGGAAATAACCCTGAAAGAAACCTGGTCGCTGTTTCCCGTTTCATCCACCACCGAAAGCTGGTATCCCCCCGGTTCGGGCATGGGAAAAGACGCCGCGGCCCTGCTGTCGCCGGCATTCAGGGGCCGTCTGTTGAGGAACCAGTAAAGCCGTCCCTGGCCGCCCAAGGCGATGAGGGGCACGGCCGGGCCGGATACTCCCGGGGAGGTGTGTTTTCCGGGACTGCCCGGCTGCCGGCGCAGCAGGCTCCCCTCCGACACGGAAACGATACGGATGTCAGGTGCAGCCGGCGGCGTCATCCCCGGGCATTGGGGGGAATCTTCCGGAAAAAGGGCCGCCCGCCGCCACCGGGAAGGGATATAGGCCTCGGCTTTAAGCGGCCAGAGGGCAACGGATTGTTTTTTAACACCGCCGCAGGCAGGGGTTGCCCTGCGGCCCTCCCGGTCCACCCAGAAGGTCCGGACCAGGGGGGCGGATAACCCGGCATCGGTGCCCGCCATTGTCGGGGGAATCCGATGATCCAGGATCCATGCGGCGTGACGCCGGGCACAGGCGCCTGCCGCCTTGTTCTGCACCCGTGATTCGGCAAGCCCCGACGGCCAGCAGATCCGCTCCCGGGTCACATTGGCAGGCATCTGGGGAGGATGTGACAGGGGGAGGTTTTCCATCACCCTGGCCATCAGGGGCACGGCGGTCACGGCCCCATACTGGCCCGGCGATGGGGTGCCGTCCGGCCGGCCGATCCACACGCCGACGATGAAGTCTCCTTTTATACCAACGGCCCAGGCATCCCTAAACCCATAGGAGGTGCCGGTCTTCCAGGCCACGGGAAAGTCCCCGGACAGCCGGGCGATGCCCTCCCTTCCCGGCAGGGGTCTGGACAATAGCTTTCTTGTAATCCATGCCGCCCCGGGACTCATGAGGTAACGTTCGTCCAATGAATCCGTTTCTTTCAGCCGCGGGGCAGACGCCAGTCCCTGCCTTGCCAGGGCCGAGTACAAGGTCACCAGGGATTCCAGGGAGGTGCCCATACCGCCCAACGCCATGGACAGGTTGGGCTTTCCCTTGAAACGGAACCGGGCACCGGCATTTTTCAGCCTGTCATGGAAACGGACGGGGCCATATTTTTCCAGCACCTGGACCGCCGGCAGATTCAGGGAATCCTGCAAGGCACGGGCCGCCGTCACAGGTCCGGCAAATCCGCCGGTGAAATTCCCGGGGTCGTAGGATTCGGCGAACCTGGGCACATCCAGCAGCAGGGAATGGGAATGAATGATCCCCTCGTCCATGGCCAGGCCATAGATAAAAGGTTTCAGGGTTGAACCGGGTGACCGGAAGGCCCGGATCATATCCACATGGCCGAGCCTGCGGCGGTTGCCGAAATCTGCGGAACCGGCATAGGCAGAAATGGCCATGGTTCGATGATTGACCACCAGAACGGCCCCGGACTGCCCCGGCGGCAGGGAGGCTGAATAATCCCGAAGCAGTTCCGCCGTATGCAACTGGAACTCACCGTCCAGGGTGGACCGGACCAGGGGCTTGCCCGAATTTTGGAAGCGGAGGCGGCGGGAGGCCAGGGGGGCGGCCATGGGATTGGGAAACCGGTAGGCGATCACCGGCTCATTACCTGCCGCCCTCACCACGTCTTCCGGCCAGATTTTGAACCCTGCCAGACGGCGGAGCACCTTGGCCCTTGCCCGGGCCGCCCGTTCCGGGTGGCGGTCCGGCCGAAGCCGGCTCGGGGCCTGGGGCAGCACCGCCAGGAGGGCGGCCTCGGCATGGGTGAGTTCCGCGGCATCTTTTCCAAGCCAGGTCCAGGCGGCGGCCCTGACCCCTTCGATGTTGGCCCCGAACGGGGCATGGGTGAGATATAAACGTAAGATATCATCCTTGGACAGGTGAAACTCCAACTGGACTGCCCGGAGCATCTGGCAAAACTTGCGGCCGTACTTCCGGTGAGACCCGGTGCCGCCGTCGTAGGACGTATCCAGAATCCGTGCCACCTGCATGGTGATGGTGGACCCGCCGGAGACAATCCGGCCCCGGATAAGGTTCTGGGCCACGGCACGGCCCAGAGCCAGGGGATTGACCCCGGGATGATAATAAAACCACCGGTCCTCATATCCCAAAAGCGCCTCAAGATACAGGGGAGAGACCTCATCCGGCCGGGCTGAAAACCGCCAGATCCCTCTGCTGTCGGCAAAGGCCCTTAAGGGGATGCCAGACCTGTCCAGGACCACGGTGGATACCGGCCGCCCTGCCAGGGGCAAAGGATAGAGGCGGTCCAGCGTAAGGCCGGCCGCCAAGGCAAAACATAAGAGTCCCGCCATAAAAACGGCGGGACGCTTCAATGACGTGAGGGACATGGCAGCGTTAGGACCCGGTCACGTCCATGACGTCAATGGTTTTGCCGACACCCCTGACATAGGGCCGGTACATGTCCTCCACCATGGGGGAAGGCACCTTGAACCGGCCCGGGCTGACCACACGCACCCCGTAAAAGATCCGGCAGGTCTGCCGGCGGTGGATATCCAGGGCAGCCACAAACCGGTCGTCCCGGTATTCGGTGTGGGCGGTGGTATACGCAAGGTGCCAGTCCCCGATCCGTTTTTTGTCCACCACCACATCATCGATCAGGAAGGCACCGGAGAGGTTGGGATCTTCCAGTTCCACACCGGCGGGCAGCATATCCACCACCAGGGCATGGGGCATCCGTTTGTCCGCCCGGACCGTCAGTTCAACGATGAAACGGTCCCCGGATACGGCGGTTGCAGCCGACACAGGTTCTCCCCGGGCATCCAGAAACCGCCGGGCTATGCTTACCCCGCTGCTGTGGGCCGGCGGCATGGTATTGGGATAACCTGCCAGCACCACGTTGGCGTAAAGCGTTGAAGTGCCCGTGTTTTTGATTTCAAATCCACCGGCGGCCACCCCCCGGGTAAACACGGCCTGGCCGGACCTATTTCCGGCCATGGTATCTGTTCCAGATCCGACGAAAAGCTGTGCCTGCCAAGCGTCTCCTTTAGCGGAGCGCCTTGCGGCACCTGCCATGACCAGGGCATTGCGTTCCTGGGTGGACAGCCATTCCCGATCCTTTAAGGCGGCATCCAGTTCATAGATGAACAATGCCTTATTCCGGTATTCCGGATAATAGGTGGCCAAAAAATAATAGGCCGCGGCAAAATCACGGACATTCGATCCGTAATCTCCGATATAGGTGTGCCGGTCCCTGGGGGTTTTAATGGCCAGATCAAAAGCCTTGACTGCGCCATGCAGGTCTCCTGTAAGGCTCAGGGCCACACCGGCCTGGACCGCTGCCAGCGGGCTTTTGCCGTGCTTTTTCACGTAGGCGGACACGGACCTTGCATCCCCGAGGCTGAGGGACTGGAGCCTGGCCAGGGCAAGGGCGGCGTAGGCCCGTACCGATGCACGGTAGGCATTCCGGTTTACATATCCCCTGTAGGGTATGTTGCCGGGTCTGCGCACATATACGGCCAGCCGTTTCACCGCCTTTTTAACTGCGGATTGCGGCACTTCAAACCCTACGGCGTCCGCATTGATGAAGAAATGGACGGCATATGCCGTCAGCCATGCGCTTTCCGGACTGCTGGCGGACCAGAGACCGAAACCGCCGGAACTTTTCTGTTTCTCCAGCAGCCGCTGGATGCCCAGGCGGATCTTGGCCTGCGTTTCCTCCGGCGTACCCGTTGTCAACCCAAGTTCTGCAAAATCCTCACCGGAGAGCAGCACGTGGGGAAAGAGGCCGGAAACGGTCTGCTCCAGGCATCCGTAGGGATAGGCCTCAAGTGCGCTGATATGGTCGGCCAGATGAATAGGCGGTTCAGCCCCTAAAACGGCCTGGACGCTGACGGTGTCTGCCGTCAGGCTGGTAAGCGCTTCTGGATCGAGTACAAAGGAAGATCCCGGGGCCACCTGGGACTTGAAGATCCGTGTCATGGGCGGGTAGGCCGGACGGGTTTCGATAAACCAGTTCTTGACGATTTCCCTGGATGCCCCGTCCACCCGGAGGCCTGCGATCCTGCAGGTGATGTTTGCCCTGCCGGATTTCGTGCCAGCCAGAAGGGGCAGACGAACCTTGGTTTTGGCCTTTGGTGCCAGGGACAATTCCCTGACGGTGTCACCCTCAGCAGATTCCGCAATGCGCACCGGCCCGAAGATCTCGGGGGTCAGGGTCAAGGTCTGGGTATCCTGGGTCAGGTTATGCAGTTCCAGGAGAAGCTCCGCCCGGTCGCCGGATGCCAGGAATCTGGGCATGGTGGCCTGGACCACCAGGGGGGAGGCCAGGATCATCTCCCGGTCGCAGGATCCATATTCGGTTTCCGTATGGGCCACGGCCATCAGGCGGAGGCTGCCGTCAAAATCAGGGAGATCCAGTTCGAATACGGTGTTGCCCTGCTCGTCCGCAGTCACGGCTTTCCGGTGAATGGCCACGATCTGGACATCCGTGGACGGCCGGTCTCCGCCCCGGGTCAGGGTCGGGGCATCACCGCCGAACCGCTGGCGGGCATTTTCACCGTCATTGGCCTCGATGAGCCGCTGGTAAACATCCTGGAGTTCCACCCCATACCCCCTGGTCTGGAAAAAATAGTCCCAGGGAGACGGGGTTTTAAATCCGGTGAGGTTGAGAATACCCACATCCACGGCAGCCAGGGTCACCCAGGCGGCCTCCGGGACCCGGCCCTCCGGCGAAGAAAGGGAGACCGGAATGCGGATCTTACGGTTGGGTTCGGTTTTATCCGGGGCCTGGATCTTCACGGAAAGTTTCCGGTCCGTCCGGTCAAGGGGCAGGGCCGTCAGGCCCACCGATCTTTTGGGAAGCCTTGCCTCACCGGCTTCGCCAGGCCGGATGACCAGGGCGGAAATGTATAAATCGTGACGCTGCCAGGCCGGATCTATTTTTATGTCAAAGGCCTTGCCGCCGGCCGGCAGATCAATGGGCAGGGTCAACAGGTTGGTGTTCCCTTCCACAAAGAGATACCCCCGGCCGCCCTCCGGCGCCTTCACCGTGATGCGCGCCGTATCGCCTGGGGTGTAGGCCGGTTTATCCAGGGAGAGGTCCACCCGGTCCGGCCGGTTCATGGCGGACTGCCCCTGCGCTTCAGGCCGCCAGCCCGCCCAGATCTCATAAGACGATGTCAGGCCGGTGGCGGGATTCAAAATCTCAAGCCGGTACCCGCCCCATTCCACGGGGAAGGCAACCCGGCCGCTGCCGTTTTCAGGAATATCCAGGGTCATCCGGTCCACGGGGTAGAACTGGCTGTTCACCCCCCAGTGCCACTCGCCGTTTTTATACTCCCAATAGTATTCCCTGTGCTCACGGATGACCGTCGCCTTCAGGCCTTCGGCTGCCAGGCGTTCTCCTTTCAAACCGGTAAAGATGACCTCGAACTGGGCCGTACTGTCGTTGGGCACCTGCCCCGGATCATCTTCCGTGGCTGTCAAATTCCGGATACCCACCAGGGCGGAAGCCGGCCAGACCTGCCAGGAATGGTTCCGGACCACCGGCCTGCCGCCGGAATCGTAAAGACTGACGTTGGCCGTGATCCAGTGGGGAGACGACGCCTCCTGCCAGTGGTTCGCCACCTCAATCCGGCCTTTGCCGGTGTCGTCCAGCTTGATATCGTCCGTGGTAAAAGAGGTGTTGATCAGGGAGAAATTATTGCCGAACTCATATCCCGGCCACTTGTCCTTGAACAGCTCACGGGCCGGCTTCACATGGACCAGGGCATTGGCCCGGGAGCCTGCTGCCGGTGCCCCGTAGAGGAAATCCCCCTGGAGGGAAATCTCAAGGGATTGGTCCGGTGAAATGATATTTTCTTCATCATCGGCCACGATGTCCAGCTTCATCCGTTCGGGCAGAAACTCGGAGACGATGAAGGGATAATCGGCCAGGCGGCCGGTACCGTGGGTGAATTCCACCCGCCACCGGCCCGTCAGGGCGTTGGCCGGCAGTTGAAAATCCGTATAAAAATGATTCTGGGGGCCGGGCTTCCAGGTGAACTCCCGGATCATACGGCCGTCGGGCCGCAGCACCTTTGCCTGAAGCGGCACCCCCGGGGTCATGGCGCCGTCCTGGTTTCTGAGGATGCCGTCCAGGTATACGGTCTCCCCGGGACGGTATATGTCTCTTGGGCCGTAAACAAACAGGTCCACGGGACGGAACGGGGCGGTGCCGGTTTTAAACTCGGACAGATCCATTGCCGGTGCATCCATGGGCAAAAGACTGATGTGGCTGCCCTTTGTCACGGAGACCAGGGAAAGGGCGTCAAAGCGCTCTGCCACATCTGCCCGGCCGGTATCGTCCGTGCTGCGGACAAAAAGGGACTTTCCCTTTTTATCAAAGCCTTCCACCCGGGCATCCTTAACCGGTGCGGCCGATGCCAGGGACTGCACATAAAAGGCCATCTGCCGGTCATATACCCTGGCATGGATACCGAGATCGGAAATGGTGAACCAGGTGGTGGTATATCCGTATTCGTAGTGCCCGGCCCCTTTTAGCACGGCAAAATAAATCCCGGGCGGTTTGAGTTCCTCAATATGGGTGATGGGAATGTTGACCTGGGTGCGCAGATCCTTTTTGATATCCAGGTCCCAGCGGCCGGAGTAAACCAGGTCCGCCATTTTGGCAAGCTCCCGGCTCTCGTAATAGTAGAGTTTATCGTTGGACCGGAAACGCGCTTTGAATGCATGGGTTTTATCCGGCCGGATTCTGAAAAAATCGATGTCCGCCTGTTTGATGTTCAGGCTGTCCACCGGCAGGCCGCGTATCAGCTTGGACGCCAGGATGAATCCCCGGCTGCCGAAAGTGATCATGGGCGCAGCAGACCGGGTGGTGATCTCGAAAGCCCCCTCTTCTTCCAGGAGGGTGCCGTCCACCGCCGTTAATCCCTTAGATACCCGGATATGATAGGTGGTGTCCGGTTCGATGTGGGTGAAGTAAACCACGGCCGGGTCATCTGAAATGATCCAGCCCCCTTCCACCGGCTCTTTTTCTTCCCCTGCTGTCAGGGACAGGTAGTTTCCCGGGTCCTGCCGGGTATCCAGAGCCAGGGAAAAGGTAACGGCCAGGGCGTTTTCCCCGTCAACGGTCTGCTGACCGGCAAACCTGGCTTCAAACGGTGTCTCCCCGTTATTTCCGGCCGCGGCCGGCCCTGCGGCCAGAAGGAAACCGGCCGTCAAAACAATCAAGGTATATTTGAGGAAATTCATGATGCATCCTTTGATGGTTGAGGTCACCCCAAATACCGGAAAAAGGTACCGGGAACAGATACGGGACAGTGTACCTCTAGCGGGCCGGATTATCAATACCGTCCCGATCTGTCCTCACCAAACAACGAACCGCCCCGGATACCTGCGGCATCCGGGGCGGTTCGTTGTTTACCCGTATGGCTCCCCCAACGGGGGAGGGTTATACCCTGGCCTTGGCATATCCGATTTTCACCAGTGCGTCTTCCATCTCTCCTAAGATGGCAGGGTCGTCAATGGTGGCGGGCATGTTCCAGGTCTCGTTGTCCGCAATTTTCTGAATGGTGCCCCGTAAGATTTTCCCGGACCGGGTTTTAGGCAGCCTGTCAACCACCGTAGCCGTCTTGAATGCGGCTACGGGTCCGATGCGCTCCCGCACACTTGCAACCACTTCCTTGATGATCTGGTCATGGTCTTTGGTGGCCCCGGCCTTCAGGACAAGGAAGCCCACCGGAAGCTGGCCCTTGAGCTTGTCAGCCACCCCCAGTACCGCACATTCGGCAACATCGGGATGATCGGCCAAAACCTCTTCCATGGCCCCTGTGGACAATCGGTGCCCGGCCACGTTAATGATGTCATCCGTCCGGGCCATGACATATACATACCCGTCCTCATCTATGTATCCGGCATCCGATGTGGTGTAATATCCCGGGAATTCCTCCAAGTAAGCGGATTTAAAGCGGTCGTCGTTCTGCCAGAGCGTCGGCAGGGTGCCCGGGGGCAGGGGCAGTTTTACCGCAAGGGTACCGATGTCGCCGTCAGCCACGGGCTGGCAGTTGCCGTCCAGTACCTGGAGGTTCCAGCCGGGAACCGGTTTGGTGGGGGAACCGTATTTCACCGGCATCGATTCAATCCCCAGGCAATTGGCGGCAATGGCCCACCCGGTTTCCGTCTGCCACCAGTGATCAATCACCGGCACCTTCAGTTTGTTCTCCGCCCATTTAAGGGTATCGGGGTCAGACCGTTCCCCTGCCAGGAAAAGGGCTTTGAAACAGGAAAGATCATAGTCCTTTAAAAATTTCCCCTCAGGATCATCCCGCTTGATGGCCCGAAAGGCCGTCGGAGCGGTAAAAAGGGTCTTTACCTTGTACTGTGAAATCACCCGCCAGAATGCTCCGGCATCCGGGGTGCCCACCGGCTTGCCTTCATAAAAGACAGTGGTGCATCCCTTGAGCAGGGGGGCGTAAACAATGTATGAATGCCCCACCACCCAGCCCACATCTGACGCGGCCC